>SAMEA3663036__coassemble_124_pt1 | contig 36667 bp, 29 predicted proteins | sample SAMEA3663036__metabat2_high_PE_022 | metagenome-assembled genome bin SAMEA3663036 (sample SAMEA3663036) | pig gut metagenome | biome: pig gut; feature: pig-associated habitat; material: faeces | place: France | collected 2012
TATTAGGGCTCACTCGGGACTTTCACCCGTTAGACAATGCTCATGCCGAGCGTACCACAAGAGAAGTTGGCAAGTCACACACTTACCAACTTCTCTTTCTATGTCACGTTACTTGGCTGCATATGGCTGCGTAGTAACGGTGGCGTTTGGATAGGCTTCCTGCTTACATTTCTTGTGTGAAGCTATAGGGAGCGTCTTTCTCATCTGTGCCACGTTTTTTGTTGGGCTTGGATGACATCTGGAATTTAATGGTAGCACCCTTGGTCAGTTCATCATGTTCCAACCATGTTCTGCTCACACTCTTTCCGTTGACCTTCACATCGTTCACATAGCGTTTTTGCTTGTTGTTGTCAGGTGCCTCTATCTGGATGGTCTTGCCATTTTCCAGTTTCACCAGAATCTTCTGGAAGAGGGGAGAACCCATAGCATACTGCTTGGTGCCAGGGCATACAGGGTAGAATCCCATGGCAGAGAACACATACCAGGCAGAGGTCTGGCCGTTGTCCTCGTCTCCGCAATATGCATCAGCATTGGGATTGTAGAGCTTGTCCATGATTTCACGAGTCCAATACTGTGCCTTCCAGGGCTGGCCTGTCCAGTTGTAGAGATATACCATATGCTGAATGGGCTGGTTGCCATGTGCATACTGTCCCATGTCCATCACCTGCATCTCGCGCATCTCATGAATCATGCCACGGCTGCGAAGACCCAAATAGCTGGGGAGCACGAACACGCTGTCCATCATCTCTGTCATTTCATCGCGTCCGCCCATGAGTTTGCTCAGTCCGGCAGGATCGTGGAACACGCAGAAGCTCCAGTGCCAACTGTTGCCTTCGCAAAACTCACCGCTCCAGTTCTCAGGCACAAAGTCGGCGTTGAATGCGCCCTGTTCCTCTCTGCCGCACATGAGTTTGCGGGCAGGGTTATACACATTGGCATAGTTGAGTGCAGCTTTCTTGTATGGAGCCAGTTCAGCCTCGCTCTTGCCCATAGCCTTACCCAGGGTGTAGATGCTCCAATCATTGTAAGCATATTCCAGTGTGCGGGCCACGTTCTGACCTATTCCCACGTTGCAAGGCACATATCCCAGTCTGTCATAATAGTCATGACCAACACGTCCGGATGCGGAGCGATCCAGATGGTGATGAGCACCATAGGTAACAGCATCCCACAGCTTGTCCTGGTTGGCCACTCTGATTCCCTTGATATAAGCATCGGCCACTACAGAGGCTGAGTTCTGACCTATCATGCAGTCTCTGTGACCTGGGCTGCTCCATTCGGGCAGATAACCACTCTCGAGATATGCATTCACCAGTCCGGCCTGCATCTCTTCGTTCATAGAGGGATATACCAGATTGAGGAAGGGGAAGAGGCAGCGGAAGGTATCCCAAACACCCGTATCGGCAAACAGATATCCAGGGAGAATCTGTCCGTTGTATGGACTATAGTGGATGGGGTTGCCTTTATCGTCTATCTCATAGAAACGGCGGGGGAAGTGAAGCGAACGCCACAGGCAGGAGTAGAAGGTGCGCATCTGCTCCTCGGAACCGCCTTCCACCTGTATACGGCCAAGCACATCGTTCCATATCTTGCGTCCGTCAGAAGCAATTTCATCAAAACTCTTCTTACCCAATTCGTTCAGGTTGCGTTCAGCCTGCTCCAGACTGATAAATGATGAAGCTACTCGTGCTGTAATCACATCGCGATGTCCGGTGCGGAATCCCACGATGGCACCCGTGTGATTGTCCTTCAGTTCCTTACGGTCTGTGAATATCTCCTTGCTGTCTGTTACGGACGTGTAATCGAAGGAGCGTGAACCGAAATCTATTATGAACCAGTTCTTGAAATCTTTGGTCACACCGCCGCTGTTGCGTGTGGTATAACCCACGATACGGTTCTTCTCGGGCTGAATCTGCACATAGGAACCTCTGTCATAGGCATCCAGAACCACATAGGACATCTCCTCCTGGGGGAATGTGAAGCGGAACATGGCAGCGCGCTCTGTGGGAGCAATTTCTGTGGTGATATCATAATCGGCCAGATATACACGATAATAATAGGGCTTGGCTATCTCTGCTTTGTGAGAGAACCAACTGGCACGCTTCTCTTCGTCAAAAGTGACTTCACCGGTGATGGGCATGAGAGAAAACATGCCATAGTCGTTCATCCAGGGGCTGGGCTGATGGGTCTGCTTGAAGCCACGTATCTTGTCGGCTGTATATGTGTATTGCCATCCGTCCCCATTCTTTCCCGTCTGGGGTGTCCAGAAATTCATACCCCATGGCAATGCTATTACGGGATAGTTGTTGCCAGTGGATAATTCGAACTTCGACAAGGTACCTGTAAGTGGGTTGACCATGTCAACAGGCTCGGTGTTTGCCCATGCAGATGCTGTGCAGATACAAGTAAGCACTGCAGATAGAAAAATTCTCTTCATGTGTCAATGATATGTGTTAATATAATAATGTTGTTATGTGTTATAAGTTATATTCTGACAAATATTTACTTCACAATTCACTCACAAATTTATATAAAAAATCCCATGTGCAAAATATAGCTCATGGGATTTTTGCAATTTCAGTAGGACATTACTGACTTTTTCTGTATTTTCACCTTATAGGTGAGCTGGTTTCAGGATTCATCCATCATTCAGCATTCACAAAGCCAACACTGGAAACTTATTCTGCCACCTGGAAATAATTTTCCAGTTCGGTTTGTGCCTCGCCGTTGGTGTTGTCTATCGAACGTAGGATACATCCATGTTCCATCAGAGCTATACGTGGACAGATGTCTACCGTATGCTGCAAGTTATGACTGGAGATGATGATGGTGGCACCCGTCTCCTTGTTGTACTGTGTGAGCAGGTGTTTCATGGCGCTTTGACTACTGGGGTCGAGGAAGTTGAAAGGCTCGTCCAGAATCAGAAGCTGTGGCTGCAGAAGCATAGCTGCCACGATGCCCACCTTCTGCTTGTTGCCTGCCGAGAGATTCCTGATGAGTTTCTTCTGACCGAGGAGTTCACCGGCAAGAAATGTCTCGAAGGTGGCCAGTTTTTCTTCGCAGTCCTTCTCCGACATATTGGAAATATTGGCAATGAACTGGAAATACTCGTCGGGAGTAAGATAGTCAATGAGGAATCCCTCATCGATGTACGCTCCAGTCCAGTCTTTCCATTCTTCTGTTTCAGACACATCCACATCAGCATCGCCACATTGCATGCGCACTCTTCCTGTGTCTGCCTTTATCAGATCGAGCATCAAGCGAAACAGAGTGCTCTTTCCTGCACCGTTGTTACCTACGAGTCCCAATATCTCTCCATCCTGAATGTGGAACTCATCTATATTTACAGCTACCTTGGGGCCGAAGGTCTTCTTCAGATTGTTGATTTGAATTTTCATCTTCTATACCTATTTATATAAGGGTGTATTTAACTATGAGGAATATCAGTGCTTGAGGATGGGAGGAAGATTAATCGTTACGCGTTGCACGGAATCCTTCCATGTTGACATAGCGTCGGGCCATCATCCGTCGGTATGTGCTGTTGAGCCAGAGGGGCATAGTGGCTATGCCTGCAATGCCTAATAGTATCATGGGTGCATATCCCCATACAGGGCCAAAGGCCAGAATACCCAGATTCTCTATGCCTATGGGCAGGAACATAGCCACGATGGATACTATCTGCTGAGTGGTATTACCTTGCTTGCTGCCCATAAGCTTGGCATTCAGCGGTAGGGTATTGTTGTTGTAAACAGCCAACTGGAAGAGCAACGGCACCACAAAGCCTTGGGTGAAGAACAGATAACCGAGATTCATCCATACAGAGATCTTACCGCTGACCATCAGGGGAATCAGGAGTATGCATGGAATGACAGTCATAAAGGCATTGAACACGTACTTGGCACGGAGAAGCTGAAGGATGCTGTTGCGTCTGCTCATCAGTCCGTCTATATAGTTTCCCTCATAACACATGATGCATACCAATGTCATGGTACTGGGAACCAAATAGTCATACAGGCAGATAAACGATTTCATGAACTTCGCATCGTAGATATCTGTGAACAAGAGTATTGAACTCAGGGCTAATACTGCCACCATGCATACGATAAACTGATAGCGGACAGTCTTGTTGCGCATGCGCAATTTCATCTCCAGTTTCAGATATTGTCCCAACTGGCCATAGCGGTTGAGGAAATTGAACTGTGTGGTATTCTTGACTGTGGTATCCTCCTCCTTGCTGATCTCATTGTAGATGACCATTCCCTGAACACGGTAAGACAAATAGTAGAATAGGGCTATCAGGGATATGGTGACCAGGTATACCCATGGTTTGCATAGCACAAACGCATACATAAGTTGTGTGCATGGCATATCCAAGACATTCTTCTCGGGGATGAGCATGATGCATAAGAGAGCGGCATGGATGACCAATGGCAATAGCCACCAGGCAAAGTGCTTCATGCACAGAGTGCGTACTGCCAGGTATAGGTATCCGTCAATGATGCACATTATCCACCAGCCCAGTAGCCAACTCAAAAGCCCTGTCCATCCCAATAGGGGATATACGGATATCAAACCGAATGGAAGAAGCATGAACATCCAGTAGAGAGAACCCAGACTGAAACCAGAGCGCAAGAGATGTATGTGGAGCAGGAAAGAGCGACGGATGGGCAGTAGGGTGTAGGGACGTATCTTCTGTGAAGGGCTTTCCTGAAGTAGGGCTCGGCACCAGAAATCTATTATAAGCACATAGATGAGAAAGCCGTCAAGTACATGAAATGCAGCCACACCGTTATAGGCATGTTTCATACCGACGGACAGTGTCACACCCATAAAGAGCAGAATGGCAGCGTAATAGAGCCACATGAAGATTCCCAGGAATTTCATGAAGCGGTTCTTCTCAAGCATGGGATGACGTTCATCCTTCAGATTGTCAAGTTTGGTTAACAGTCTGTATAGCTTTAGTTTATCCATTGATATTACTTGAAAACGGAAAGACTCACAGTTTCCTTGACTTCAGATATTTCTCTGCTTCCATGGCTGCCTTGGCACCAGAGCCAGCAGCTATGACAGCCTGACGATAATGAGGATCGGCCACATCACCAGCAGCATAGACACCATCTACGGCGGTGCAGGGGGTGTCGGCAATGGTCTGGATATAGCCAGCTTCATCGGTGGGGAGCCATGGAGTAAAGAGATTGCTGTTGGGATGATGACCTATGGCCAGGAAGAATCCATCTATGGGCAGATCAACCTTACGCTCCTCCGGCGTGCCTGCTCGGAATGTAAGATGCACACCTTCCACACCTTCTTCTCCAAACAGTCCTGTGGGTGTATGCTCGAAGAGAATCTCTATATTAGGTGTCTGGCGAACACGTTCCTGCATGATTTGGCTTGCCCTCAGGTAGGGCTTACGTACTATCATGTACACCTTGGAAGCCAATGAAGCCAGATAGGTGGCTTCCTCACAGGCTGTATCGCCACCGCCAACCACAGCCACCACTTTGCGTCGGTAGAAGAAACCGTCGCAGGTGGCACAGGCGCTCACACCCATACCCATGTATTTCTGCTCGTCGGCCAATCCCAGATATTTGGCACTGGCTCCAGTGGCTATGATGATGGTGTCGGCAGTATATTCCTCATCCTCATCGGTCCATACTTTGAAAGGACGCACATCCAGGTCAACTTTTTCCACTGCATGAGGTTGTATCGTTGCTCCGAAGCGTTCGGCCTGAGAGCGCATGTTCTCCATGAGTTCGTTGGCATCAATACCCTCGCTGAATCCAGGATAATTGTCCACTATGGTGGTGGTGGTCAGTTGTCCTCCTGGTTGCAAGCCTTCCATAATGACGGGATTGAGGCCTGCCCTTCCTGCATAGATGGCAGCGGTATATCCCGCAGGACCACTTCCTATAATAAGTACCTTACTGTGATTCATAGTTTTTTCCTCTCTCTATATATGGTTTTGTGTTATCTAAGGTCTATCACATCAGCATCCGGATATTGGGCACTGTCAAACCGAAAGACAGATTTGTCCAATTTCAGTCCTCCCTGGAAGTGATGTATGGACACCCTGTTCCAGTTTCCATCCTGTTTCACTCTCACGCAGAGTGGGGTATAGTCCGATTGTCTGATATCCAGATATACCTCCTGAGCCATATAGCCTGCATATCGTGCCAGCATATGTACCTCATAAGTCTTTTCTCCCCTGAGGGTGCTTTCCTTCGCGCTCAGCTTGTAACCTTTCTTATAGGCATTCAGGAAGGAATAAGGGTGCATGATGGACATCTCCTTCTGGGTGGGAGTGGTGACATTCACTTCACCACTTTCGGGAATGTAGGACCAGAGCGTGGTCCCGTCATACCAAGTCTTCATGTCGGGGGTATCCATATGCATCTTCTTATCCTGCAGCAGCATGGTACCATCTGTCTTGCTCTGCTCAGTATTACCTATAAAGGAGGTGGCAGTAAAGGACACCTTGATATCTCCGCTCTTTCTGATCTTGGTTGCAGTGGCATCCAGTATCTTGCGTGCATCCTGAGCCTGCATGCTCAAGCACAGAACACTGGCCATTATGATAAGGATTCTTCTCATGTGATGTGTGGATATTGATTGGGCTAATGTTTACTAACGTTACTTGTTGCGGATACTGTCCAGTTTGTATTGTAACTCCTCCATAGTGCTGCAGAGCACCTCTCTGGGTTTGCTACCCTTGGATGGTCCCACTATGCCAGCCATCTCGAGCTGTTTCATTATACGACCAGCACGATTGAATCCCACTTCGAGTGCCTGCTGGATGTAACTGGTACTGCCACGTTGAGATGACACGATGAGCTGGGCTGCTTCTTCAAACATGCTGTCCAATCGTGTGGAATCCATTCCCGAACCACCAGCATTTTCTTCTCCCTCGTCGGGAACTTCGGGTAATGGGAATGGGGTGAGATATCCTTGCTGTGAGGCTATGAATGACACCATGTTTTCCACCTCGGGAGTATCCACGAAGGCACATTGCACACGCACGGGTTCGTTTCCATTGATGATAAGCATGTCACCTTTGCCCACCAGGTGGTTGGCACCTGAGCGGTCGAGAATGGTCTTGCTATCCACAGCACTGCTCACCTTGAACGCCATGCGGGCAGGGAAGTTGGCCTTGATGGTACCCGTGATGATGTTTGTGGTGGGGCGCTGTGTGGCTAATATCATGTGGATGCCTACAGCCCGAGCCAGCTGTGCTATGCGTGCGATGGGCAATTCTATCTCCTTGCCAGCTGTCATGATGAGATCACCAAACTCATCTATGATAACCACTATGTAGGGCATAAAGCGGTGACCATTGTTGGGATTGAGCTGACGGTTACGGAACTTCTGATTATATTCCTTCAGGTTCTTGGCATGCGCAATCTTGAGCAGATTATATCGCTGGTCCATCTCTATGCAGAGTGATTTCAGAGTAAGGATAACCTTGTTGACATCCGTGATGATGGGTTCGTCTGTGTCCTCTGTTCCCTCCACCTGAGCCAGGAAATGCTTTACGATGGGATTATACAGACTGAATTCCACCTTCTTGGGATCCACCATCACCAGTTTGAGTTCAGCTGGATGCTTCTTATATAGGAGCGAGGTGATGATGGCATTCAGACCTACGGACTTACCTTGTCCTGTGGCACCTGCCACCAAGAGGTGAGGCAGTTTGGCCAGGTCGGCCATATATACTTCGTTGGTGATGGTCTTGCCCAGGGCAATAGGCAATTCGTAGTCGGTGGTCTGGAACTTACGACTATTGATGATGCTCTCCATGGATACTATCTGCGGACGAGCATTGGGCACCTCTATGCCTATGGTTCCTTTGCCGGGGATGGGCGCAATGATACGGATTCCCAAAGCACTCAGACTGAGTGCAATATCATCTTCCAGACTACGGATTCTGCTCACACGGACACCTGCTGCCGGTTTGATCTCATAGAGAGTGATGGTGGGGCCCACTGTGGCAGTGATGCTAACAATCTCCACGCCGAAGTTTCTCAGTATCTCCTGAATCCTCTCCCTGTTGCGCTTCTGTTCTTCCACGTCCACACCCATGTTGTTTTCAGCATAGTGTTTCAGAAGATCCACTGTGGGATACTTATAGAACTCCAAGTCTTTCTTGGGGTCGTAAGCTTCAAGGGCGCCATCGTCTTTCAAATGAGCTTTTTCGGGTTCCTGCCCAACCACGATAGTCATGTCTTCAGCCTTATGGTCAGCCTGTGTATCGTCGGTAGCGTCATCTCCAACCATATCTGTGACTTCATCTGTTGGGGTAGGGTCTGGAATGGTTACGACGCTCTCCTCGTGTTCCTCCTTCTGAGCTTGTATGTCATCAGACGTAAGGTCGAAAGTGAGTACGGTGGCTGTTTCCTCTGGGTCATCAGAGAAGGGGTGTTCTGTATCTGTCTCTGATGACTCTTCGTCAGAGGGGTTGTCATCGGTACATTCCGCATCGTCTGATTCATCGAGCGGTACGGATGTGTTATTATCGGCCTTGGCTTCATAAGTCATCAGCTTTCGTGTGGCAGTGATGGCTTCTTCGCTCAGATAGAATAAATACAAGATGGCACAGATCAGCAAAACTATCATGCATCCCAAGTTACCTATTTCTGCCGAAGCCAATTCATATTCGCGTAAACCAATATTTCCGCCCCAGCTGAGAAAACTGTCTTGCATGGAGGTGATATACTGTGACAAACAAGCCAGGAAGGCAGAACTCCATATCATGATGAACATACAGTTGATGAACCATTTATGAAGTCGAACCTTGAGCATACCTGTCACTCTCACACCAGTGGCCATCAGGAAAACAGGGATAAGGATACCAGATACTCCAAACGTGTCATCAATAAGCCATTTGGAAATGCGCCACCCCATCTTACCCAATAGATTTTGGGCAGGCAAGGTATCATCATTCATCAGGATTTGGTCAGCCTTGCCTGTAAAAAGATATGAGATGGTGGCAACGAAGATACAAAAGGATAAAATCAGCAACAGAAAACCCAGTATAAATCTCCTATTGGCATTCCTATCCATACGTTCGCTTTCCATGACATCTGTATCGTCAGCACCATTGTCATAGATCGTACGCGTCCCGCTCCAGATTGTGCCTGTCCATCCCACAATCTTGTTCATGAAGCCTGTTTCGCGCTTTTTGGATGAATTTCTTCTTTTGCTATTTTTCTTGGGAGTACCCATCTTGTGTTACATATTAATAGGAATTGCAAATTTAACGCAAATTATTTGATGGGCAAAACAATAGGAAGACCAATTGGAAATTTTAGATACGTGAGAATGAAAATCAAAATTTGCGAAAGAAAATATTAATATTCTGTAATATGATAACTTAACCTGGAATCCGTAATTGTCATCATGAATGTGCCGAAGGAACATAGTTCATAGGCAAATACTTCACTACTGAAGTGATTGCAGATGTGAATCAAAAGATGGAGTTCGACAAATTCGTCGACAACATCAAACGGATACCTGGAAATAGGCAATCAGTTGCCGTTTCAGTTTCAACTAAAAGACACTCCAGTATCAGCCGCTTGAAACTCCAGTATCAAATATCATAAACTGAAAAGGATACTGGATGGGGAACAATTCCAAATTAGGAAGCATCCAAAGGACTTCCCGTTACCGAATGAGGCGGAAAAATGATAAATGACCGATGTTTTGGGATTAAATAAATGCAGGAAGCTCCTGAGAACGGTACATCAATCGGACAGGGCTGATGCTACAATGTTACTGATGAGTGAACGCAGTCTGACCATACGGCTTGGTCCATCGATAGGATGAACGGCGTTGACCAGAAGAATGATGCTGATGTCATTTACTGGGTCGATGACGATACTGGTACCCGTATATCCTGTATGGCCATAGGTCTCGGAAGAAAGCAGTTCACCATTGCATGATGCATAAGGACTGCTTACGTCCCAACCGTATGTGCGTCCAAACTCTTTTGCCCATTCTGGTACAGTACGCATGGTAAGAACGGTCTGCTCGGAAAGGATGCGTCTCCCCTTCCACCTTCCTCCATTCTGTAAGGTTGCACATAACAGGGCTATGTCATCCACGGTGCTGAATACGCCGGCATTGCCACTGATGCCACCATTCATTATCCTGGCCAGAGGATCGTGAACCTGTCCGCGCAACACACTGCCATCATCCTGCCGTGTGGTGGGAGCTATCAGGTTTGTCCATCGGCTATGATCTTCTCCTATAGGCAGATAGAAGGTGTGATGCATGCCTAATGGGAGGAATATATGCTCGCGGGCATAATCTCTGAGCGACTGCCCTGTGCACTTCTGGATAATGTTTTGTAAGACGATATAGTTCAGACAACTATATTGAAAGTCTGTTCCTGGCTTGAACTGCCGTTTCACCTGGCATATATGTTCCAGTAGCCCTTCTGGATTGGGGGCACCGTATTTCTTCTTCAAGGATTCCACAGAGGCATAGGCTGGCAAACCTGATGTATGTGTGAGGAGATGCTGGATGCGTATGGTGGCGGTATTTCCCTCTTCATCCTTCCAGTTACAGAAATCTGGTATATAGTTGGCTACCGGATCGGTAAGCCTGAGCATTCCATTCTCGCAAAGCTGCATGATAGAGATGGCCGTAGACATTGACTTGCTGCATGATGCCATGTCGAAGATGGTCTCTGTGGTCATCGGTTCTATGGTAGGGTATACTTGTCTGCATCCATATGCTTTCTTGTATGCCATGCAACCATGACGTACGATTCCGAGCACCGCACCAGGTATCTCCTTGCGAGAGATAGCATCCATAATGGCAGAATCTGCTTTTGCCAGTTTGTCTTCAGAGAGATGAACCTTACGGGGAGAGACTACACGCAGATGAGCCTGTAGCCCAGTGGGCATACAGGTCATCACGCATATTATTAATATATATTTAATGTATAGTCTCATCAAAAGTAGGTTATCTCACCCATTCTTTACGACCATTTATGAGATAGATACCGGCAGGAAGCCTGTCCTTGGACTCCGGTCCGCTTCCGACACGCTGTCCTGACAGATTGAAGATGCCGTCTGTCCAGATACTGGTGGTTTGCTGGGGAGCAGAGATGGCATCGGGAACCTCGGGGGTGGTGATGGACAAGCACATGCGTGCACAGTTTTCCATCAGTGAAGCTCCGCTTGCCATGGCACCCATAGAGGCTGTTGTGCTTTCATCAAAGGGCTTCGTCCAATTGGTGGGACAGAACATCTTGGGATAGGAGTCCTTGTTGAGAGAGGCCCATAGGGTAGTGGCATTCTTCTGCAGATACTTGAGAATCTTCAGCCTGCTGGTCAGAGTCATGGATTCATCAAGGACATAGTTGACAGCATAAGGAATGAGGACCGCCTTGAAGATGCTCTGGTCCATGCTGGAACCCTCATCGCGGAGGATGTTAGCACCATTGGTACACCTCCCGCTGGTGAATGCATATTCAATGTACAACTGAGCCTTGGAGCGGTAGATGACCCTCTTTGTTATCTGATAGAGCAAGCGACATGCTTCACCAAAGGTACCTTGTGTATAAGTAAGAGGCGGCTCTTCCACACGGCCGTCAGTTTTCACAATGTTATTCTGCATGAAGGTGTAGAACTTCTCTGCATATTCCAGATAAGTGTCTGTACCGTATTTCTGATAGAGCTTGGCTGCGATGAGACAGGCAGGACTGATGGTGCAGGCATTGGGACCCGCCCCGGCATCAGTATTCCATGGAAGCCATAAACCTTTCTCGTCTTCGGTAGCTCGTTTCATGATGGCATTGTCGAACAATTTCTTGGCCGTATTGGCATAAGTCGCCAGTCCGGTGGCTTCACTCATATGCAAGAGGGTAAGACATATCCAGCACATGTCATCAGTGAAAGGATTCTCAAAGCCTGTGGCTCCGGAGGAATAGTTGTTGGCATGATTGTTATACCACATCCTCATGTATGTCTTGTATCGTGTGGCAAGCGTCTTGTCTTCATCATTGGCATGCCGCTCATAGGCATATATAAGCACATCCATGGCATGCGCCTGTTGCCAATAGATATACGTGCTGGACTTATCCACGTCTTTAGGCGTGGACCAAAATGTGCCTTTGGTCTTGTTCATAAACTGATCCACAAGAACCTGATTGAGGCTGTCAGCCTTTCCTCCGTATTCACCAGTGACGTAATTGGCCAATGTGGAGTTATATGCCCAGGTTCCTGTGGATAGAGATAGGAAACCAATGATGCTTGCAATGATTCCCTTCATAGACTATTTGTTTTTTAACAGATCACGAATTTCTGTCAATAGCTTCTCTTCTGCAGAGGGTTCGGGAGCAGGTGCAGGAGCTGCAGGCTCTTCTTCCTTCTTACGTGACAGAGCAGCTATTCCCTTCACCATGAGGAAGATGCAGAAGGCGATAATCAGGAAGTCGACAACATCCTGTATAAACTGGCCGTAATTCAGAGTAACAGCCTCTGCTATCACTTCATCGCCAGCTTTCTCAGCTTCCTTAATCACTAATTTCAAATCTGTGAAGTCCACACCACCAGTGATAACACCTATGGGAGGCATAATGATGTTGTTGACGATGCTCGTCACAATCTTACCAAACGCACCACCGATGATTACACCGACAGCCATGTCTACGACATTGCCTTTGAGGGCAAATGCCTTGAAGTCTTGAATAAATGACATATTTTTCTTTTTTTTGCTTTTAATCGAATGCGAATTTAAAAAGAATATTGTAATTTTGCGACCACAAAGAGAAAAAAGTTGATGAAAAAGTGGATGTATTTGCATATTTGGCTTCTCTTAGCCCTGTTTCTTGCAGCATGCAAGTCATCACATTATTGTAATTGTGGCTAATGGCTATTATTTCTAACCCTTTAAATATATTAAAGAAATGGCAACAAAAGTAGGTATTAATGGTTTCGGCCGTATCGGTCGTTTCGTTTTCCGTGCCGCTCAGAATCGTGACGACATTGAAATTGTAGGTATCAACGATCTGTGCCCTGTAGATTACTTGGCTTACATGCTGAAGTATGACACCATGCACGGTGCTTTCGATGGCACTATTGAGGCTGATGTCGAGAACAGCAAGCTGATTGTAAACGGTAAGAGCATACGCGTTACTGCAGAGCGTAATCCTGCAGACCTGAAGTGGAACGAGATTGAGGCAGAGTACGTAGTTGAGTCAACAGGTCTGTTCCTGACTCAGGAGAAGGCTCAGGCTCATATCGAGGCTGGTGCAAAGTATGTGGTAATGTCTGCTCCTTCTAAGGATGCTACTCCCATGTTCGTTTGCGGTGTTAACTTCGACAAGTATGTCAAGGGTACTCAGTTCGTATCTAACGCTTCTTGCACCACCAACTGTCTGGCTCCTATCGCTAAGGTTCTGAACGACAAGTTCGGTATCACCGATGGTTTGATGACCACCGTACACTCTACCACTGCTACTCAGAAGACCGTTGACGGTCCCTCTCTGAAGGATTGGCGTGGTGGCCGTGCTGCTGCTGGCAACATCATTCCTTCTTCTACCGGTGCTGCTAAGGCTGTAGGTAAGGTTATTCCTGAGCTGAACGGTAAGTTGACTGGTATGTCAATGCGTGTTCCCACTCTGGACGTTTCTGTTGTTGACCTCACCGTTAACCTGGCTAAGCCCGCTAAGTACGAAGAGATTTGCGCAGCCATGAAGGAAGCTTCTGAGGGCGAGTTGAAGGGTGTTCTGGGTTACACCGAGGATGCAGTTGTTTCTTCTGACTTCCTGGGTTGCACTCTGACTTCTATCTTCGACGCTAAGGCTGGTATCGCTCTGACCGACACCTTCGTGAAGGTTGTTAGCTGGTATGACAATGAGATCGGCTACTCTAACAAGGTGCTCGAGCTCATCGCTCACATGAAGAAGGTGAACGGCTAATCCACAGCTATTCATTTCTATATATAAAAAAAGGCTGTCCATATCGGGCAGCCTTTTTTATACCTTATTATAATATTATATCAGAGTGATTCACATTCCTTCAGCCACATTGCTGATGAAGCATCGCTCGGCATTCGCCAATCACCTCTTGGGCTGAGCGAACAGCTTCCCACCTTGGGACCATCGGGCAGGCAGCTACGCTTAAATTGCTGAGCAAAGAAGCGACGACAGAATACCGTAAGCCACTTCTTTATGACATCATCCGTATAGGTATTGGCAAATGCATGCTGTGCCAAGTAGAATATCTTGCCGGGACGGAATCCCCATCTCAACAGATAATACAGGAAGAAGTCATGTAACTCATAAGGTCCCACCAGATCCTCGGTCTTCTGAGTGATGTTTCCTTCCTCATCGGCAGGTATCAGTTCGGGACTGATGGGCGTATCCACGATATCGTTCAGTGTGGCTCGTGTGTCTTCTTCTGACATTTCCTGTGCCACCCAACTCACCAGATGTCTGACAAGGGTCTTGGGCACGGATACGTTTACGCCATACATACTCATGTGATCACCATTGTATGTGGCCCATCCCAATGCCAGTTCGCTCAGGTCACCTGTACCTATCACCAAGCCATTGGTCTGATTGGCTATATCCATGAGAAGTTGTGTTCGCTCACGAGCCTGACTGTTTTCATAGGTGACATCATGTTGCTCAGGATCATGTCCCAGGTCTTTGAAATGCTGTATACATGCATCCTTGATGGAAATCTCTCGGATGGTAATACCAAGTTGCTTCATCAGGTTCATGGCATTCGTATAAGTGCGGTCGGTGGTGCCGAAGCCAGGCATCGTCACACCCACGATTCCTTTCCTACTCATCCCCAGGTTGTCAAAGGCACGTACACAAACCAGCAGGGCCAGAGTGCTGTCCAGACCGCCACTGATGCCCACCACAGCACTTTGTGCTCCTGTGTGTATCATTCGCTTGGCAAGACCCATTGTCTGGATTCTGAAGATATCTTCACATCGGTCTGCCAACCCTTTGCCAGTGGGAACAAATGGTTTGGGCAATACTTCCCTGGTGAGCATTGCATCACGTGTGTTTACTATATCTGTATCCACCAGCAGCACCTCCTCGTCCTTATACTGAGCAGCACACGAAGCGAATGTGGTATTCATCCGTCTTTCAGACCGTATTCTCTCCACGTCGATCTCGCTTTCTAGCAACTGAGGAGTAAGGGAGTATCGGTTGGCTTCAGCTATCAGACTTCCATTCTCATATACGAATCCCTTTCCGGCAAAGACCACATCCTGAGTACTTTCGCCAAATCCGCATCCACTGAAGACATATCCGCAGATGAGTCGCGCACTCTGTTGTGCCACAAGGCTCATCAGATAGGAGTGCTTGCCCACCAGTTCGTCATCAGCACTCATGTTGAAGATAATATCTGCTCCGTGCAATGCAAGTGACGAACTTGGTGGAACAGGTGACCATACATCTTCGCAGATTTCTATGCCGAATGTACATGTAGGAGTGCGGAATAGCTGACGTTTGGCAATGGGGACTTGTTGTCCACAGATGAGAATGGAACCATTAGGTATGTCATTCAAACTTGTAAACCAGCGCTTTTCATAGAACTCCTTGTAGTTGGGCAGATATGTCTTAGGGACAAGACCCAGTATCCGTCCATGCTGAATGACAGCGGCACAGTTGAGCAAACATCCATTATAATCCACGGGTAGGCCCACTATGCTGATGATATCCAGTCCTCTACTGAAATTCATCAGATTTATGAGAGCCATCTCTGCTTCATCAATGAGCAACTGTTGCTGAAAGAGGTCTTGACAGGTGTACGAGGTGATGGACAATTCGGGGAAACAGATTATCTCCACTCCTTTTCCTTCGGCCTGTACCACCATAGACTCTATCTGTTCTATGTTAAACTGGCAATCGGCCACCCTCACTGAGGGGATGGCCGACGCTACCTTCACGAATCCGTATTTCATCAGGATTAGGTCTAATGTTATTCAATCATGCTTACACTTCTCTTCACAAACCGTGTGAGAGCTTCACCCTTAAGCATCCCGTTCTGAAGCAAAGCCAGGTCGATGAGCTGATGTACTCGTTCGTTGCCGTCGGCATAAGCCTTCAGGACATCGTTCTTCTTCTTGTTCTCTTCCTGGATGTCTTCTCCACACTTCTTGAGGTCATCCTTTTCCTCTTGAGTTATATCTTCAGGCTTCTTCTTCTCCTGATCCTGACGCAGAACGGCCTGACGTGCATTGAGTCCTCTCAGCTCAGCTTCTATGGGTGATAATGACTCCTTGGTGGCTTCCTCGCTTTCGTCCAATACCTTTTTGATGAGTGGAGCATCCGTATTGAGAACCAGTGTATACATGTCAGGCATATCACCATAGAAACTCATTCCAGGCTGAAGCCTTGCCATCTCCTTCATGCGTCGCATGTATTCACTTTGTGTAATCATGACAGGCAGTTGGTCTTCACCCAAGGGCTGTGCCTCCACATGATAGTCCACTTTGTCGGTGCGTGGCATCTGGCTGTTGAAGATGTGGGTAAGCTTATCTGCTCTTTCAGCCTCCAACAGTTCGCGCTTGGTGTCTTCCTTCTGAATCAGGCGGTCTATCACATCGGCATCCACTCGGGTAAAGGTTGTCTTCTCCAACTTACGCTCCAACATGGAGGTCAAGGGAGTATCCAGTTGGCCATCCATCATCAACACATTGTAGCCTTTGTTCTTGGCAGCTTCTATATATGTATATTGAGCATCTGTGTCGTTGGCATAGAGATATACCACCTGACCATCTTTATTTGTCTGATTTTCCTTCACCTTCTCAGCATATTCATCCAAGGTGTAATGCTTACCGTCGGTATCCTTCAAGAGGAAATACTGTTTAGCCTTGTCATAATAGTCATCCTGACTAAGCATACCATAGTGGATGAAGATTTTGATGTCATCCCATTTCTTCTCAAACTCTTCACGGTCATTCTTGAAGATGGATGCCAGTTTGTCGCTGACCTTCTTGGTGATGTATCCACTTATCTTCTTCACGTTAGCATCGCTCTGGAGATAACTTCTGCTTACATTCAGAGGAATGTCTGGGCTGTCTATCACACCATGCAGCAAAGTAAGAAATTCGGGGACGATGCCTTCCACAGCGTCGGTCACAAACACCTGGTTGCAGTACAGCTGGATTCTGTTGCGCTGGATGTCCAGATTGTTCTTAATCTTGGGGAAGTATAGAATACCAGTGAGATTGAAGGGATAATCCACATTGAGATGAATCCAGAACAGAGGTTCGTCGGCCATGGGGAACAGATGGCGATAGAAACTCTTGTAATCCTCATCTTTCAGATCTGCTGGCTTCTTGGTCCACAAGGGTTCCACATCATTGATAATCAGATCCTCGTCGGTATCCACTTGCTTACCGTCCTTCCATTCAGTCTTTTTGCCAAAGGCAATGGGAACAGGGAGGAAATGACAATACTTGCGCAGGAGCTCCTCCATCTTGTTCTTCTCGAGGAATTCTTCACAGTCCTCATCCAGATGCATGACGATATCCGTACCACGTTCGTTCTTTTCTGTTTCCTCCAGAGTGTAGGATGGACTTCCGTCGCAGCTCCACTTCATGGCGGGTGCATCCTGATAGCTCTTGGTGATGATATCCACCTGCTTGCTTACCATGAATGCACTATAGAATCCCAGACCGAAATGACCGATGATGGCATTAGCATCATCCTTATATTTCTCCAGGAAATCATTGGCACCTGAGAATGCTATCTGATTGATATATTTGTCAATTTCTTCTGCAGTCATTCCTATTCCATGGTCACTCACGGTTATAGTCTTTGACTCCTTGTCTATGCTGACTACCACCTTGAGTTCACCCATCTCGCCTTGGAAATCACCTTTGCCTGCCAGTGTCTTCAGCTTCTGAGTTGCATCTACTGCATTGCTGACAATCTCGCGAATGAATATCTCATGATCGCTGTACAGGAATTTTTTGATGACGGGGAATATATTCTCTGTAGTAACCCCGATATTACCTTGTTTCATTTTATAAATGTTTATGTACTTGGATTCTCTTCTTCACTCTATACATTATATATATGAATTGAGAGGGGAGAAACCTGTAGTACCGGTTTTCTTCTTTAAGTTGTTATTCAATTTGCTGTAATAGACAATCTCTCATCATCCTTCTTCTTGCCCTCACCCTCATTTTCGTCTATGGAGGATTCAATATCAGCTGTCAGGTTGGCATTGGCTGCTATGTTGCTCTGAAGGAGAATTTCACATAGGGGATTCTCCAGCAGATTCTGTATGGCCCTCTTCAGAGGACGTGCTCCATATTTGACATCATATCCGCGCTTAGCCAGTAGTTGACGTGCTGCTACAGTCACATTGAGGATATGTCCCATCTCATGCAATCTGCTCACCAGAGGTGCAAGTTCTATGTCAACAATACGCTGTAAGTCATTCTCGTTGAGCTGATTGAAATATACTATCTCATCCAGTCGGTTGAGAAATTCAGGTGAGAATTGCTTCTTAAGTGCTTTCATCACCAGAGCGTTATAGGTGGCATCATTGTGCTTGATATCCTCTGCACTGTGGAAGCCTATTCCATTGCCATATTCGCTTATCTGTCTTGTACCGCAGTTGCTGGTCATGATGATAATCGTATTGCGGAAATCAATGGTAATGCCGTTTCCATCCGTAAGCCTGCCTTCATCCATCACCTGCAGGAGGATATTGAACACATCGGGATGAGCCTTCTCTATCTCGTCAAGCAGAACGATAGAGTAGGGCTTACGCTTCACTCTCTCTGTCAACTGTCCTCCTTCTTCGTATCCTACGTATCCAGGAGGGGCTCCCACCATTCTGCTTACAGTATGCTTCTCCATATATTCGCTCATATCCAGACGAATGATGGCATCAGCATCACCGAACATCTCTGTTGCAAGACATTTGGTAAGGTATGTCTTACCCACTCCGGTAGGTCCAACGAACATGAATGTGCCTATAGGCTTCTTGGGGTCCTTCAGTCCTATCCTGCTGCGCTGTATGGCTCTTGCTATCGTTGCTATGGCTTCATCCTGTCCTATGACCTTTTTCTGCAGTGTGTCCTTGAGCATGCGCAGACGTTCGTTTTCCTCCTGACTCACTCTCTGCAGAGGTATCCCCGTCATCTTGCTCACTACATCAGCAACTATGTTTTCATTTACCTCCAGGCGTGGCCTATGGTCATTATCCTCCCATTGCTTTTTATGCTCCTTCAGTTCGGCTTGCAGTCTGGCTACCTGTTCCTTGTAATCAACAGCCAGTTCGAAGTTACGCATTTCTGCAGCTTTCATCTTCTTCTCCTGCATGTCATTTATCTGCTCTTCCAGCGATGTGATTATCTCTGGCATAGGCTGATCCTGAATGTGCAGACGACTTCCTGCTTCGTCCATAGCATCGATGGCTTTATCGGGGAAACATCTGGCATTCATAAACCTGTCCGTGAGCTTGACACATGCTTCCAATGCAGCATCAGAGTAACTTACATTATGGAAGTCTTCGTAACGATTCCTGAGGTTCTTGAGAATCTGCAGAGTTTCTTCCGGACTGGATGGTTGTACCTGTACCTGCTGGAAACGTCTCTCCAGAGCGCCATCCTTCTCTATGCTCTTCTTGAATTCGTCCGTGGTGGTGGCACCTATGCATTGAAACTCTCCACGTGCAAGGGCGGGCTTCAGGATGTTGGCAGCATCCATAGAACCTTCTGCATTACCAGCTCCCACGATGGTATGTATCTCATCAATGAAGATGATGACATCGGGATTGTTTTTCAGTTCTGTACTAATGGAACGAATCCTCTCTTCAAACTGTCCTCGGTACTTGGTGCCTGCCACCACGCAAGCCATATCCAGCATCACTATACGCTTATCCCATAATGAGCGGCTTATCTTATGGTCTACGATTCTTTGTGCCAGACCTTCCACGATAGCACTCTTTCCACAGCCAGGCTGTCCTATCAGGATAGGATTGTTTTTCTTTCTTCTGCATAGAATCTGTGCCACACGTTCTATTTCCTCTTCTCTGCCTACAACAGGGTCTAGGAGTTTTTCCTGTGCAGCCTTGGTCAGATCAGTGCCGAAGTTGTCGAGCAGTGGTGTTTTGGATTTGCTTTTTTTCTCAGTGCGCAAGGTTGGATTATCTTCCAGTTCAGAATTGTCAGATATCACCAGCTCCACCTTCATATGTTGTGGGGAAGGTATGTTATCATCTTCAGAAGGGGTATGGTCATCAGAGTCTGTTGCTGATTTTTGTCGGCCTGTATGAACATATTGCGATAGGGTTTCATAGAAAATACCCATTTTTCCCATGATGGTAGCAGCCGTGCAATCATTAGCTTTCAGGATGGCCATGAGTACATGTATGGCATCCACGGTATCCGTTTTCAGCAGACGAGCTTCCAATACGCCCAGACGTATGACACGACTGGCATTGACATCAAAGTCTATGTCATTGAGGTTTTGCATGATGTGAGTCATGTTACCCTTTGTACTTTCCTCCAGGGCCCTCTTCAGTTCATCAAGATTCGTCTGCAAGCGTTCCAGAATCTTCACGGCACTATTTTCTTTATGTCTGATCATGGCCAACAGGATATGTGTAGGCGAAACGCTGTTGTTACATAAGCGGTCTGCCTCTTCCTTGCTGAAGGCCAGAATCATGGACATATCAGGAGAAAACTTTGTTGCCATATATATAATATATATAATGTGTATTTTGTATGTTGACGTATATAGCTGTTGTTTGGAGTGAACCTCCATATAGCCTTTTTACAAATACTGTGCCAAACCGTTTTTTATGGTCATATCTGAAGTTTAGATATAGCCATAATGTCTGTTTGTCATAGGTTCATCGTCATCAGGCCAAATCATGTTTTCTTGTGACCTCATGTTCCTGACGCATCAGTCAGTGACTGGGAATAGTCCGTAGAGCAGAGAATCTATTTGTTCGGTAATAGTCTTGAAATCCTTCGGATTGGATTCAAACTTCAGGTTGTCTCCATCCACTATGAGCAGTCGGCCCGTATAATTGGCTATCCATTCTTCATAGCGCTCGTTGAGTCCCGTCAGATAATCTATGCGGATGCTTTGTTCGTAGTCTCTTCCTCTCTTGCTTATCTGTGATATCAGGTTTGGAATACTACTCTTGATGTAAATCATCAGGTCGGGCATACCTACCAGAGACATCATGAGGTCAAAGAGGTCGGAATAGTTCATGAAGTCCCTGTCACTCATATATCCTTGTGCGTGCAGGTTAGGAGCAAATATTTTGGCATCCTCAAATATGGTACGGTCCTGTATGATGGTCTTTTCGCTTTTTGATATATCCACCACATCACGGAACCGTTTGTTCAGGAAATAGATCTGTAGATTAAACGACCATCTGTTCATGTCCTTGTAGAAATCCTCCAAATATGGATTTACGTCCACGGGCTCGTATCTTGGTGTCCATCCGTATCTTTTCACCAGCATCCGTGTCAGTGTGGTTTTGCCGCTTCCAATATTTCCTGCAATAGCTATGTGCATAAGTCTATGTATTTATCTGTTGTTAATATTCTTGTATATATTACCATTACCTATGGCATCTGGTGTTCCAGCGGGAAGAGACCATATAGCAGTTCATCTATCTTGTTGGTAATCTGCATGAAGTCCTGTTCGGAGTGCTCATAATCCATTCCATCTACTTCTATGGTGAGCACTCTGCCTTTATAGTCTTGTGTGATGAATTGATCGTACAGGTCGTTTACTCCTTTGAGATATTCCAATGCCATGGATTGCTCACACTCTCTGCCTCGTTTCTGTATATTTCTTACCAGGTGTGGTATGCTGGCTTTCAGATATATCATGAGGTCAGGATAATGGACTATATCTGTCATGAGTCCGAACAGTTCCATGTATGTGTGATAATCCTTATCTGTCATATGTCCTTGCCTGTGATTGTTGGCAGCAAAGATGTATACACCCTCATAGATGCCTCTATCCTGAATGGTGGTTTCCGTGAGGCTGTTGATTTCCAGCATGTGCCTGAATCGCTCCTTCAGGAAGAACACCTCAGTATTGAAGGACCATCGTTTCAGATCCTTGTAATAATCCTCCAGATATGGATTCTCCATCACGGGCTCATATTTGGGTATCCATCCATAATGGTTGGCCAGCATCCGTGTCAGTGTGGTCTTGCCGCTTCCTATGTTTCCTGCTATGACTATGTGCATATTTGGTGTGGAGTATGGATGATGTTTACAGTTTGAGTGCTTTGCTTACACTTCCTGCTTTCAGCAGTTGCTCGCGTGCATCTTCGTATGAGAGTCCCGTCTGCTCCTGTATCATATGTGTGCCACGGTCCACCAGCTTAGCATTGGTCAGTTGCATGTTCACCATCCTGTTGTCTCTCACGCGTCCCATGCGTATCATCAGAGTGGTAGAAATCATGTTGAGCACCATCTTCTGTGCCGTTCCGCTTTTCATGCGACTGCTTCCGGTCACAAACTCTGGTCCCACAATGGTCTCGATGGGATATTCAGAAACCTCAGCCAGCGGGGTGGAGGGGTTGCTGGTGATACATCCTGTGAGCAATCCGTGAGCTCTTGCTTCGGTGATGGCACCTATCACGTATGGTGTGGTACCGCTGGCAGCTATTCCTATGAGCGTGTCCAATGGGGTAGGCTGAAACTGTTGCAGGTCTTCCCATCCCTGAGTGGTCTTGTCCTCAGCATTCTCCACGGCATTACGGAGTGCTGTATCGCCACCTGCTATCAACCCTATCACCAGCGTGGGCAATACCCCGAAGGTAGGAGGGAGTTCGCTGGCATCCAATACGCCCAGTCTTCCACTTGTACCTGCACCAGTATAAAACACTCGGCCTCCCTTCTTCATTCTTTTCTCTGCCTCTGTGACAAGAGCTTCTATTTGTGGTAATGCTTTTCTTACGGCTTCAGCCACCTTGTGGTCTTCGTCATTGATATCCTTCAAGAGTTCACCTACCGATTTGTTTTCCAAATGGCGATAAAGTGAAGGCGATTCCGTTATTTTATCTTCCTGTTTCATGGAAATGAAAATATATACCTATCTTTGTGTGCAAAAATACTTCATTTTACTGAGACCACCATTAAAAAAGTCAGTTATATGATAAATGATCTTATATCTTTTCTCAACGATTCGCCTGTCAACTTTCTGGCAGTAAATACTCTAATCACACGTCTTGAGGCTGCAGGGTTTCGCCATCTGGACGCATGCCAGCCATTAGGGGAAATCCCAGCTGGCAGCAAGTTCTTTGTTACCAAGAATGATTCCTCGCTCTACGCTTTTCGCGTAGGTACTCAGCCACTTGGCCAGGCAGGTTTCCGTCTGATATGTGCTCATTGTGATTCTCCCACATTCCGTATCAAGCCTCATGCCGAGATGCTCTGTGAGGGAGGCATTACCAAACTGAACACCGAAGTATATGGTGGCCCCATCATGAGCACATGGTTCGACCGTCCATTGAGTCTTGCCGGTCGTGTCGTCGTCCGTGGCTGCGACGCTCTACATCCTATCACCCGCCTGTTGCATGTGCGACGTCCTCTGCTGCAGATAAGCAATCTGGCCATACATTTCAACCGCCAGGTGAATGATGGTGTAAAGCTCAGCAAGCAGAAGGATATGCTGCCCATCATTGGTATTGTGAATGATGAACTGGAGCGTGGTCACATGCTTGAGAATGTCATCTGTGAGCAGTTGGGCATCCATCCTCAGGACATACTTGACTTTGACCTGTATCTCTACGATACAACGCCTGCATGCACCTTCGGCATTCATGACGAGTTTGTTTCTGCAGGGCGTCTGGATGATTTGAGTATGGTTCATGCTGGTCTTCAGGCACTGCTTCAGCAGGATGATTCCGATGCTCCCCAGTTGACTCAGGTTTTGGCCATCTTTGACAATGAGGAGACTGGAAGTCAGACCAAGCAGGGTGCTGGCAGTCCATTCCTTTCCAGTATTCTGCGCAGAATATGTGCTTCGCAGGGAGGAGGAGAGGAGGAATTCGACATGGCTGTTGAACATGCCTTTATGATATCGGCAGACAATGCTCATGCCTGGCATCCCAACTATGGTGAAAAGTATGACCCCACCAATCATCCCATGCTCGGCGGTGGTCCTGTCATCAAGTTCAATGCTGCCCAGAAGTATGCCAGTGATGCTGTTTCAGCCTCCATCTTTGCCGAAATATGCAGAGAGGCAGGAGTGCCATGCCAGCATTTTGTCAATCATAGCGATGTGGCAGGCGGAAGCACTTTGGGAAATATCCTGGCTTCATCCTTACCCTTACGCGGAGTGGATATGGGCAATCCCATTCTGAGTATGCATAGTGTGAGGGAGACGGGAGCAGTGAATGACCATCTGTATTGTATAAAGGCATTCACCAAATTCTATTCCATGTAATTGGTCAGCCGATACATCACCTTCAAGTTTTCACTCCACTGGGGAACATCTCCCCAATATCGAGTGATGCATTTTGGAATTGATAAGTCTGACCAGGACACAGTGCAGTGCAACCTTCCCTGCAGTGCAGTGCAACCTTCCCCGCAGTGCACTGCAACCGCCATCGCAGTGCACTGCATCTGAACCCACAAATATTTGCTTCCACACCTGCAAGTACGTGCAACCGCTCATGCAAGTACTTGCGGGTAAAAGAGCCATCATTTAGGAATACCTTCCATTGTTTTTCCCCTTGAGCCCAATTAAGCTTTGTTCTGACTGTCGGATGAAATGTTTTTCGCAAACACGAGCATAGCCCAGTTATCGTCTGTTTTCTGTTCCACCAGATGCAGATGGTTAGATGCTGCAGCTAGTAGCAAAAGAGGAATGTCCTCTTGGTAAAAACCGCTCAAGAGCAATCTGCCATTCCTCTTGTTGATGGCACTTGCAAACGTCTGCATATCAGCGAGAAGTATGTTCCTGTTGATGTTAGCCATTAGCAGGTCTGCTTGATCATCTTCCTTCAGTACAGATGCATTCCCCAGTCGCACTTCCACTTGGGCTGATCCCATACCATTTAGCAGTAAGTTGTCCTTGGCATTATCCACACTCCATTCGTCTATGTCATAAGCCAACACATGGTGTGCACCTCGGAGAATGCTCATGATACTCAGTACGCCCGTTCCAGTCCCGGCGTCTATCACATCCTTCCCGCGGAGATCCTCTCCCAGCAGCCATTCCATAATCATCCGTGTGGTGTTGTGATTTCCAGTGCCGAAAGATTGTCGGGGAGAGATGCAGATATCATAGGGGAGATGGGGAACATCCGTATGTCGGGTATCATGCACCACTATCTGATTAGCTATAATGACAGGCTGGAATCCTTCTTCTTCCCATACCTGGTTCCAATCCTGGTAGGGTGCGTCCTGGGAAGTGAATCTTATCTGTATGTCTGGCATGGGGAACGATAGCAGAGCGTGTTGTGTCTGTTGCTCGTTCCATAGGGGCTGCTGGATATACGCCACCAATCCGTCTTCGGTATCGGTGAATGTCTCAAATCCCACATCGGCCAACAGGGCAGCCAGGAGGTCTGATGCCGTTTGGCTGAAGGGATTGATGTGGAAGGTTGCTTCTATGTATTTCATAATCTAAGGCAAAATTATGATAAAATACTTTAATGGGGGAATTTTCCCCTCGTAAATAGGTTAAATCCTTTTGGACATCTCATCGAAAGAGGGTACCTTTGTCACAGAAAACAAAAAAGCAAGGGATTATGAAAAGGAATTTTATAATGCTTTTAGCGCTTGTGGTGCTTCCTTACAATATAGCACTTGCGCAAAGTACTGATGACGACATGTATTTTGTACCCAGCAAGAAGAAAGCCAAAGTGGAAACACCTGCACCCGAAGTGAGGAAGACGGTATCATCCACTCCTTCATCAGCATCCGTAGATAAGGATGAGGTGGATTTCCACACAGGAAATCTGCGCGATGTGGACGAATACAACCGCCGAGGCAATGATGCAGAACGCGTTACCACACGCCTCATAGGGGACACTCTGTATGTGACTACTACCGATAGCACTGGTGCCGAGGTGGTGGTTCGCTACAATGATGGAGATGTATCCGCCGACCGCGAATTGGCTGATACTGGCGACAAATACCGTTATGATGATGAGGTAGACGGCTATTATGATGATGATTACTATTACTCCACCCGTCTATACCGATTCAGAGGTATGGCATGGCGCTCTCCTTTCCTTTGGGATGTATGCTATGGATGGTATGATCCCTGGTACGATCCCTGGTATGGATGGTACATGCCTTATTATCATTATGGATTCTACAGTTGGTTTGACTGGGGATGGGGCTGGCATCATCATCCCGGATGGGATTGCGGATGGGGACATCATGGCTACTATCGTGACTGTCTGCCTCACCGTCCCACGTTGGCTTACCGTAACCATGGCGAGAGAGGTGGTAGATATATGACTGGCGGAAATATTGCCAGTACACGAGCCGGCAGGGTGGGAAGCACCCGGATGGGTTCCACCACACGATCCAATTCTTATGCAACCACCAGGTCACAGCGTACTGTGGGTGGACGTACCACCACCACTCGGGGAACAACTGGCTATGGAACCTTACGGGGAGACCGCACGCCAACCACTACAAGGAGTACTACAGAGTCCAGGACTCGCTCTACATATATTCCCAGCCGCAGTTATGGAGAAAGCTCTTCAAGCAGAGGTTCATCCTTCAGCAGCGGAACGCGTGGAGGAAGCTTCGGTGGTGGCAGCTTTGGCGGTTCCAGTGGCGGAGGCAGCTTCGGTGGTTCCAGAGGTGGAGGTGGCGGAAGAGGCGGACGTTAATGCATCTTCCCTGCGAGTATGATTGCTAACATGTATATCCATTAAATGATAAGATAATGAAAAGACAGATTTTAGCCATAGCTCTGCTTACCCTTACTGGAGCAGCACAGGCACAGAATACCTTCATCAACGAGCAGTTGACCAACAATTCTCAGGACGTCATAGGTACCTCACGTTTCGTGGGTATGGGTGGTGCCATGGGAGCTCTGGGTGCCGACCTGGGTGTCATGGCTTGGAACCCTGCAGGAATCGGCCTCTATCGCAAGAGCGATGTGAGCTTGACCTTCGGTGGTCAATGGAACAAGGAACGCATAGACAATGAGAGACGCGGTACGGGAACCTTTGACCAGATGGGGTTTGTGTACAGCGTGAAGATGGGCAACGAGACATGTCCTTACTTCAATGTGGGTTTCAATTATCAGAAGAAGGCTAATTTCAACTATAACTATTATGCCGACAACAACAGTCTGAACGGATTGAGTCAGATGGACCAATTGGCAGAACTGGCCACAAGTGCTTATGATACTCAGTATAATCTGGCAGGTATGGCTGTGGACAATCAGTATCTGACTCCCATCTACGGCAACCCTGACAAAAGTGATGAAGTGACAGGCTTCTACAATAAGTTTGGAGGAGAACGCAGTTACTATACACATCACTCCGAGGGAAGCCTCCAGGGATATGATATCAATTTCAGTGCCAACATCAAGGAGCGTTCCTACCTGGGACTGGATATCGGTTTCGACAATGTGGATTATCGTTCATGGAATGAGTATACTGAGATTAACAGTTACATCAACGATAACAAGGAAGTCGTACCAGGTGATTATGCCTTGTATAACGACACCAAGATCTCCGGCTATGGTATCAATGTGAAGCTTGGCGTGATAGTTCGTCCCATAGAGGAGAGTCCCTTCCGTGTAGGTCTGGTCATGGAGACCCCCACATGGTATAGGATGAAGAGCAGTGTGCTCTATGACCTTACCGATCTGGTAGTTAACGAACGCACCAACCAGAAGGAAAGCTATCTGGAATATACCATCCGCACTCCATGGAAGGTGAGAGCAAGCATAGGCAGCACAGTGGGTAATAACTTCGCCTGGGATGTAGACTATGAGTTTGCCAATTACAGCAAGACACACATGGGATATCCCAAGTATGACGAATGGGATGATTACCACACATCCTTTGCCAACACTACCGACAAGGCCATGAACCAGCATACAAGAAACACTCTAAAGGGTGTTCATACCCTGCGTGCTGGAGTGGAATTCCGTCCTGTGAGTCCTCTGGCCTTGCGTCTGGGTTACAACTATATCACCTCCTCTTATAAAGACAATGTAGGTTTTGATCAGTATTCCATCAACAGTGCAGCCATGGACTATGCCACAAATACCAGTTACATGCGGTGGGGAGCCACCAACATCCTCACCCTGGGCATTGGCTATCGCTTCAAGAAGTTCTATGTGGACATGACTTATAAGGTACGTAACCAGAGTGCTGACTTCTATGCTTTCGACACATCCTTCGCACAGGGAGATACGGATTTTACTCAAAACAACCCCAATCTGCTCAATGCAAGCATTGACCCCGTGGATGTGAACATGACTCGCCAGAGTATCGTATGCACATTAGGACTTAAGTTCTAAAGTTCGGTTTTCATCGGCAAGGAATACTTTTGTACTTATTATATCTGATACGGTCTGATTCTCACGGCAGGAGTCAGACCGTATTTTGAACTGACTGTTTCAGTTTGATATCTATGCCCCATAAATCTCAAGACGTTAGAGAATCATCCCATTTGGACATGCTGAATGGTCCCATAGCCATCAAGATGCTATGGTTTGCTTTACCAGTTGCAGGAACAGCCTTCCTGCAACAGTTGCTCAATGCTGCCGATGTGGCAGTAGTAGGACGCTATGCCAGTAGCCATGCCTTGGCAGCAGTAGGAGCCAATGCCTTTGTTATCAATTTGATGATCAACCTTTTCGTAGGGCTGAGTGTGGGTGCCAATGTGGTTATAGCGAGGTATTTAGGTGAGCAGGATGAACAGCGTGTCCATGAAGCAGTACACACCTCCATAGCACTCTCTCTCGTGAGCGGTCTGTTCCTCTCTATCGTAGGTTGGTTTGGTGCTGAATATATTCTGGCTCTTCTTGATACGCCCATGGAAATCATGACGTTGGCGGTAAGGTATTTCAGAATCTATTTCCTGGGAATGCCTTTCCTGATGGTTGTGAATTTCTCTGCGGCGGTCTTGCGTAGCAAAGGTGACACACGTCGTCCCCTCTTTGTCATGGCTATAAGCGGAGTGGTCAACGTACTTCTCAACTTAGTTTTCGTTATACATTTTCATATGACGGTAGAGGGTGTAGCCTTGGCCACACTGGCATCTTCCATGCTGAGTGCGATGATGCTGATACGAATATTATGTAAGGAGCGTAGTTCGCTTCAGCTTCATCTCAGAAAGATTCGCATCCATAGGCATATGCTGATGAGCATGGCCTCCATAGGCATACCTGCAGGCATACAGGGTATGCTATTCAATTTTTCCAATGTGCTGATTCAAAGCGGTATCAACTCCTTGGGTGCAACCGCTATTGCTGCCAATACAATCTCTCTGAACTTTGATTATTTCTGTTTCTTCGTGGCCAATGCATTTGCTCAAGCAGGCACTTCTTTCTTAAGTCAGAACCATGGAGCCAAACAATATGACAGATGTAACCGCATCATACGCGATACCATCTTGCTGGGAGCAGGAGCAACCTTGCTGGTGAGTTTTACCTTTGTATTTCTGGCCCAGCCGCTCTCACAACTATTCACCTCCGACGGTGAAGTCCTCAGCCTTACTGTACAGAGAATGGCCATTGTCCTTTCTTTCTATACCATACATTCCTGCAATGAGTCTCTGTCTGGTTTGCTAAGAGCACTGGGACATTCACTGGCTCCTGCATTGGTATGTGTGGTGTTTGTATGCGGCTTGCGCCTGTTGTGGCTGTATCTGATATTTCCCACCAATCGCAGTCTCGCATTTCTGTCCTGCTGCTATCCTGTCAGTTGGGTGGTCAATGCAACGGTTCTCTTCTGTGTATTCTTCTGGATGTATATTCCCTATAGGAAGCTAAGTCATCGGTAGGCTACTCCTTCTGTTTACAAGCAGCATTTGGTTTCCGCTTATGAAGGGAAACCTGTTGGATATGCTGGTATGTAAACCTAAGCGTTGATTCTTATGGCCTGTCCATAAACATCGCTGTTCACCTTCTGGCCATCCCATACCATCTCACCATTAACCCATGTTCGCTCTACATGCCACGTAAAGGTGTCATTCATCTTGGGGCTCCAACCACATTTGCTCTGTATGCATTCCTGAGTTATTGTCCATGGATGATGGGGGCGAAGGAGCACCAGGTCGGCATGGTAACCCTTGCGAATATATCCTCGTTTGTCTATTCGGAACAGGCTGGCAGGATTGTGACACATCAGTTCCACCATTCTCTCTATAGTGAGCACATTCTCGTCGGTGAGCTGAAGCATGGTAGGCAAACTGAACTGAATCATGGGGATTCCACTGGCAGCCTTCATGCATCCGCCTTGCTTGTCAGAGAGCAGGTGAGGCGCATGGTCTGTTCCTATTACTCTTATACGCCCATCCGTTAGAGCTTGTCGTAAGGCATCGCGGTCAGAGCGGTCCTTGATGGCAGGATTACATTTAATGAGAGTGCCCAGTCGGTCATAGTCCTCTCGGCACCAGAGCAGATGTGCCACACAGGCCTCACCTGTTATCTGTGGGTCGTTGGGAGTCAGCAATTGGAGTTCCTCCTTGGTGGAGAGATGAGCTATATGCAGTCGTGCTCCAGTTTCCTTTGCCAGTTTGACCGCCAGAGAGCTGCTTTGGAAACAGGCCACACGGTCTCGTATGTCGGGATGATGAATCACCTGAGGATCATCACCATATAGGACCTGAGCCTCTTTCATCAACTGACTGATACGCGTGCTGTCCTCACAGTGTGTCATGATAAGAGTGGGGCAGTGCATGAACAAGGTCCTGAGAGCCTCTTCCTTGTCCACCAGCATATTACCTGTACTGCTGCCCATAAAGAGTTTTACTGCAGGCACCAGTGTGGTATCCACCTTCATTACTTCCTCCAGATTATCATTGGTGGCACCTAACAGGAAACCATAATTGACATGACATCTGTTGGCTGCCATTTTGTATCGCTCTTCCAACAGACTTATGGTGGTAGTCAATGGTTTCACGTTTGGCATATCCAGTACGGTGGTTACGCCCCCTGCAGCAGCAGCACGTGTCTCGGTGTCCATGTCTGCTTTCTGCGTGAGACCAGGTTCACGCATGTGCACATGATCATCTATGACTCCCGGTATCAGATAGCATCCAGTGGCATCCACCACCTCTTGGTCTCCCTTGAATGACTGTCCTGGGAATATGTCGCATATCTTTCCCTGATTGACAACGAGGGAGCCCGTGAAACGTTCTCCCTCGTTGATTATGGTAGCATTGCTGATAATCATTTTCTACTCGTTATATTACCCAACCTTAACCTTATCACACCGAATAGTGCTTCGCTGAATATACCTCCGCTCATCTTACTCGTGCCCAGTTCGCGGTTGACAAAGATAACGGGTACCTCCTTGATTTTGAATCCCAGTCTGATGGCACTATATTTCATCTCTATCTGGAAAGCATATCCTTTGAAACGGATATTGTCTAGGTCAATAGTCTCAAGCACCTCGCGACGATAGCATACAAAACCGGCAGTGGTGTCACGTAGAGAAATCCCGAGTATGGTGCGTACATAAGCCGAAGCATAGTAACTCATCAGAACTCTTCCTATGGGCCAGTTGACTACGTTGACTCCTGTGATGTAGCGGCTTCCTACTGCCACATCGAATTCTTCATCATGACAGGCAGCATATAGTCGGGGCAAGTCGTTAGGATTATGGCTGAAATCAGCATCCATCTCAAAGATGTAGTCATAGCCGTGCTCAATGGCCCATTTAAAACCACAGATATAGGCTGTACCAAGACCGAGTTTGCCTTTTCGTTCTATCAGATGAAGCCTCCCCTGTAATTCCGTTTGCATCAGTTCCTTTACAGCATCGGCTGTGCCGTCAGGACTTCCGTCATCAATAATCAATACGTCCAGTGGTTTCTCCAGACTGGTGACGGCTCTGATGATGGCCCTGATATTCTCTATTTCATTATATGTGGGTATGATAACCACACCATCGTTCTGCGGTTTTGAAATCATGACATAATATTATTATCTTGTAGCAAAGTTAACGCTATCCTACATTTCAACCAAAAAAGGTGTGTTCTTTTTCGTTACTTGCAAGGAATTTTCGTACTTTTGTTCAATAAATACTTGATTCAACGCAAATATAAGACATATATGCAGCAACAGAAAATCATTATCCTCGATTTTGGATCACAGACCACACAGCTTATAGCCAGACGATTGCGCGAACTGGACACCTTCTGTGAGATACTTCCTTACAACAAGTTTCCCGTATCCGACCCCGATGTGATAGGTGTCATACTTGCAGGCAGTCCCTATAGTGTATATGACCCAGAGGCATTCAAGGTGGACCTTTCTCAGTTCCGCGGCCGTATGCCTGTTCTCGGTATCTGCTATGGTGCTCAGTTTATCAGCCACACTCTTGGCGGTAAGGTAGAACCTGCAGGCAGTCGTGAGTACGGCAGAGCCAATCTTTCTACCATAGATCTGGAGAATTCATTGTTCAAGGGTTTTGATGTTGGTAGTCAGGTGTGGATGAGCCACGGAGATACCATCACCGCTCTTCCCCAAGGATTTCATGCTATAGCCAGCACAGACCATGTGAAGTTTGCTGCTTATGCAGCAGATAGTGAGCCCATCTGGGGTGTGCAGTTCCATCCCGAGGTGTTCCATTCGCTTCAGGGCACTCAATTGCTGCGTAACTTTGCGGTAGATATCTGTGGCAGTCGTCAGGACTGGTCTCCTGCAAACTTTGTAGATACCACAGTAGAAGAACTGCGCCGACAGATAGGCACCGATCGTGTTATCCTCGGTCTCTCAGGAGGTGTGGACAGCAGTGTGGCTGCCGTTCTGCTCCATAAAGCCATTGGTGACCAGCTCACCTGCATCTTTGTGGATCATGGCATGCTCCGCAAGGATGAGTTTACCAATGTGATGCATGATTACGAGTGCTTGGGACTGAATGTTATAGGAGTGGACGCCAGTGAACGCTTCTTCAGAGATTTGGATGGTGTTACCGAACCGGAAAAGAAACGTAAGATCATCGGACGCGACTTTGTGGAAGTCTTCAACGAGGAAGCTCACAAGATTACCGATGCCAAATGGTTAGCCCAGGGAACCATATACCCCGACCGCATAGAGAGCCTCAATATTACTGGCAAGGTGATCAAGAGTCATCATAATGTGGGTGGACTGCCCGAGGAGATGCATCTCTCGCTATGCGAACCACTCAAATGGTTGTTCAAGGACGAAGTTCGCCGAGTGGGCAGACAACTGGGAATACCTGAGCATCTGATAGGACGCCATCCTTTCCCCGGACCTGGTTTGGCCGTCAGAATCTTGGGGGCCATTACACCCGAGAAGGTTCATGTGCTGCAGGAGGCTGACCACATCTTCATCCAGGGATTACGTGACTGGGGACTCTATGACCAAGTGTGGCAGGCTGGAGCCATCCTGCTCTCTGATGTGAGAAGCGTAGGTGTGATGGGCGATGAGCGTACGTATGAGAATCCTGTGGCTCTGCGTGCTGTTACCAGTACCGATGCCATGACAGCCGATTGGGCTCATCTTCCTTATGAATTCCTGGCTCAGGTTAGCAATGAGATCATCAATAAGGTCAAGGGAGTGAACAGGGTATGCTATGACATTTCCTCCAAACCACCTTCGACCATCGAGTGGGAGTAATAGACAGGCATGAAATGTTGCTGTTCGATATGGAACAGAGCATGCAGTATACATTATATATATATTATAGATTATGGTCATAGGTTATACAGCAGGGGTTTTTGACCTCTTTCATATCGGACATCTCACATTGCTGAAGAATGCCAAGGCATTGTGCGACAAGCTTGTGGTGGGTGTCACCGTGGATGAACTTGTGCTCTACAAGGGGAAGCATGCCATGATTCCCTTCTCGGACAGGATAGAGATTATCCGCAACATCAAATGTGTGGATGCTGCCATACCACAGTATGATATGGACAAACTGACCACCTGCAAGAAGCTTGGAGCATCCATTCTCTTCGTGGGCGATGACTGGTATGGAACAGAAAAGTGGAAGGAGTATGAGAAAGCCTTTGCCGAGGCAGGAATCCGCATAGTCTATTTCCCGTATACCCATGGCATCTCATCCACGAAGATTACCGAAGCTCTGGCAGCTGTAAGGGACAAGTAATCAGCCCCCGCCACACCCGTTTTCTTCGAGCAAATATCACATGAAAGGCGAAACAGGATATTATAAGGTTATTTGAAATTAAGAAGAAGAGAAATGAAAGACAAGGATTTTTGCCTCAGTTCGTACATCGCTTTCAGATATATCTGGAAGGATGACATGGATTTCTACACAGGCTTTCATCACAGAAATTACCAGCCTGTGGCAGATGCTGATAAGATTCCCGTTGTGACATCTGCCGACATAGACAGGGAAATCCGCAAGCAGGTGGATGCCCTCTATGAGAAGCATGAACATATAGGCATATTGCTATCTGGTGGCATGGATAGTGCCAATCTGGCCTCTTACCTTCGCCCAGGAAGTCACGCATATACCTTTGTATCCAAGTCGGGAGTTTTTGATGATGATCTCAGACGAGCACAAGTCTACTGTAAGAAATGGGGACTGGTGCATCACCAGGTAGAGATCACATTTGATGACTACAAGCATTATACGCCCATCGTCATGGCATCCAAAGCCGCACCTGTGCATTCCATCGAACCGCAGATATACAAGGCAGCCATTCAGGCCAAGAAGGATGGAGTGACCATGATGCTCGTAGGTGAGAGTGCCGATTTGATATTCGGTGGAATGGACAAACTGATTTCACCAGAATGGACTTTCGACTCTTTTGCCGAGAGATATACCTTCCTGGAACCATCGCTGGTTCTTACCAACCCTGTGCCTCAGGATGCCTTGTACGAACGATATCGTCTGGACGATACTCACATTGATTACATGAGGTTTATGGACGAAGTATTCTCTATCGAGAGCAGCAGTTCGTACCTCAACGCCTTTGCCCAAGCAGGTCTTCCCTATTACGATCCATACGCCAAACTGGTGATGGCTGAGCCTCTGGATATGGAAAGAGTACGTAACGGAGAACCCAAATATCTGGTCAGAGGTCTCTATGCCATGAAGTATCCCGAACTGGAAATTCCTTTCAAGATACCCATGCCACGTCCTGTGGATTCCATCTTTGCTAACTGGGCAGGACCATCCAGACCCGAATTCAGAAGTGACATTCCTATGAGTAGTCTGACAGGCAACCAGAAGTGGCAGCTGTGGTGTTCCGAACTCTTCCTCAATATGTTTGACTGATGATGGCAGGAACTCAAGATGGTGACAGCAGGCTAAAAGCAAAACTGCTAGAAACCTTGCATTTTGCAAAGTCCTTCTTCCAGGAAAACGGACTCAGGTATGTGGCATGTGGTGGCACCGTACTTGGAGCTGTCAGACATAAAGGTTTCATACCCTGGGATGATGACATCGACCTCTATATGCCACGTGCCGATTATGACAGGTTTATTACTCTGACAGACAAGGCAAAAGCCTATGGCTACGAGATACTATCATGCAGATATACTCCAGGATATTACATTCCGTTTGCCAAAATATCCCACATGAACTCCACCATATGGGAGTTTAAGCGGTATCCTTTTATCATGGGTGTGAATATCGATGTGTTTCCTCTCGACGAATTCAGCCTACCCGATGCCCAAATAACAGCTCTTCAGTATCGCAGTCATCATTTCTTTGACAAATACATGAATGCTGTGAGCCGTTATTCCCTCTCTTCCTTTATAGATTCCATGATGCATGGGGACGTACATGGTATGGGAGTGCAGGTGCTGAGCCTGTTCAGAAGAAGCAGGGCAGACCGATATCTCAAGGCTTTCCTTGACTTTGAAGACACATACAAGCATGACCGTGGAGACAAGTGCGTATGTGTAACACAATGGGAGGGCAGAATGTTTCGCACCAGATGGTTTGAGGACGTCATGGAATTGCCTTTTGAAAATACCACCGTCACAGTACCCAGGCAGTATGATGAGTACCTGAAAGTTCTCTATGGCGACTATATGCAATTGCCGCCAGTGGAGAAGAGAGCGTTACATCCACATTATTTCCTGGACCTGGACCGCAGACTCACATTGGAGGAGGTAGAGAAACAGATGCAGAGAAACTGACTCCCATCTCCAGGTAAACTATAGAGGGGAGTGTAACTGCAAAGGATGCACAATCACCATCTCAGTAAGCGGACAGCCATCAAGCAGAATGGTTGTCCGCTTATCTTATACAGAATCGTCATTTCATGCCATGATACCATCATTTCATGGCATGATATCATCCTGACTTTATCACTTTTGTTAGCCATTAGATGGCGAACAATGATAATCAGCGAGTTACGTAGAATAATTGGGCGGTTTTGGGTGGCGCAAGCGAAAAAATGTATCCTTTGCACCATGTACGTACGCAAGAAGCACAATCGTTCCGGCTCTACAAGTGTGGTAGTGGCCAGTAAAGCGAGTGGAAAGTATAGAGTAATAAAATCGGGTTCATCAGAAATATGGAGTGGCGCATAATAATATATTATTCGT
>SAMEA3663036__coassemble_127_pt1 | contig 36274 bp, 32 predicted proteins | sample SAMEA3663036__metabat2_high_PE_022 | metagenome-assembled genome bin SAMEA3663036 (sample SAMEA3663036) | pig gut metagenome | biome: pig gut; feature: pig-associated habitat; material: faeces | place: France | collected 2012
CTGCATATCAAGGAGTTGGACTCACTACTTTACGGTTTAGCGGACAGTAATATTTTCCAATAAAAGATTGGCTATAATATTTAGAATTGTTTGGGTTTTACCGGTTCCTGGAGGGCCTTGTATAATGCTTACCTGATTGGTTAATGCATTTTCAACAGCTTTCTTTTGGCTAGCATTACAACCGAAAGGATAATATATTGTATTAGGAACTCTAAATGTTGCTAGTTTTGTTTTATCTCCCAAATACTGTGCTAAGGGAACATTGTCTCTCTTTACATCGATGATTCCATATTGGAGAGCTAGAATATTATCTCCCTCTTCGGTCATCAACCCAGTTTCGGTGGCAAGTTTATTCAGATACTCCCATGTTGTTCCACCATATTTATCGATAGGAGTACGAGTTACATACACATCATTACCATCTAGATTTTCAGTAAATCCATTGTTATATACGACATGATAAAAAACGTGTCTTCCATCGTCAAACTTTAGAAGTTCTGAAACATTGGTGATATGTTTGTTTTTTATATAAAGCCCCTTTTCTAATAAATCAACTCTGATAGGATTTTTAAGATATAATAGTCGTGATTTATTATAATTGAATATATGTTGCGATGTTGAGAATTTAACAGCCCATAATCCATTATTGTTTTCACTTATATGAACGACCTGTTCGGTAACAAACATTCGTTTATCACCTTTCTTTTCCAAGTCGATTATCATATTCTTCCGTGGATCCATTATATGTTCTTAAAAAAACAGCTTAAGTATTCTTCTTGTATCTCGTTGACCTCTTTAAATTGTGTATGACGATTTATTCCTATACTTTCGAGAGTATCCAAAGATAGTTCATTACCTTCATACATATTGGATGTAGGAATAAGCTTATAACAATCATTATCTGGAATATATGAAGTTATCCAGCATGAACTGTCTGCTCTCACACAACTTGTTTCTACGACTTCCAAACGGTAACGAACTTGATAATGCCCTTTACCAATCAGATAGAGATAACATATATCTCCAACGTTTAGATTCTTATTTCGAGACTTTTTCCAATAAGCGCATCCTAATTCTTGAATGCTCTTTACATGGTCGATCATGCTTTCTTTTCCTTTTAATAGGAATACTCGTACAGGTTTCATAACCAAATTTTATATCAAGTTATTTATTTCTACGGTTACATGACAGATGAATCTACAAATTAATCATGCTCTATAGTTACATGCAACACATGTTTATTTTAGTCTTCAATGATGGATTCAACTAATCCACAAGGTTCGCCATATACAAACATGTAAACTAATTGTCCTGCTCTTGTTATGGCAACATATAGCAAAGAGCGTTTTGAAGACATGAATTCCTTCTTATCAAGTGCGTCCATACCTGTGAACGGATAACCCTCAGTCACTTTTGATGGTATATTTCTTTCATTTATACCAATCAAAACAACCACCTTAAAATCACTTCCCGATGCAGAATTTTGAGAAGATGGAGTGGAGGATATCTTCGGATGCTATGGTGGTGCCTGTGATCTCTGATAAGTGGTGGATGCATTCGCGCAAGTCCTGAGCTATCAGGTCAGATGGGATATTGAGGGTAAGACCTTCTATGACACGAGTGATGGCTGCGTGTGCTTGTTTCAGAGCTTGGTAATGACGAACATTGGAGACGATGGTGTCATTTTCCTGTACCTCGGGGATGGCAGCCTCTCGTACCAATGCTTCTTTGAGCAAGGGGATTCCATCTCCTGTGAGGGATGAGATATGGAAGAGGGTGCTTGCGCTTCTCTTGTGATAGAGGAAGGAGGAGCTGGGTAGGGTGGAGTCGCATTTGTTGATGACCTGAAGTACTTTTTGGTCACTGCGGAATTTTACATCGGGGAAGGGTATGCCATCTTCTGTGAGGAAAATGATGATGCTTGCCTTTTCTGCAGCCTTAAGCGTACGTTCTATTCCTAATTTTTCAATTTGATCCCTTGTCTTGCGAATTCCTGCCGTGTCGATGAATCGGAAGGTAATACCTTGTATCTGCACCACATCCTCGATGAGGTCCCTTGTGGTTCCTTGCACATTGGACACTATTGCTTTGTCGTCACCCAGCAGATAGTTGAGCAGAGTGCTTTTGCCCACATTCGGTGCTCCTATGATGGCCACAGGTATGCCCGTTTTGAGTGCATTGCCTGTCTGAAAGGAATCAGTGAGATGCTTGATGCGCGTGCTTATTTTTGTGGCTACATCCATCAATTCTTTCCTATTGGCAAATTCCACTTCCTGATCGGCAAAATCCAGTTCCAGTTCCAGGAGTGAGGCCAGATGCAGCAGTTTCTCATTCAGTTGGTTGAGTTCTTGACTAAACTGTCCGCGCATTTGGCTCATTGCCATTTGGTGTGTGGCTTTTCCTGTGGCAGCTATCAGGTCGGCCACAGCTTCGGCTTGTGACAGGTCCATTTTCCCATTGAGGAATGCTCTTTGGGTAAATTCTCCGGGCAGGGCCTGCCTGGCTCCCTTTTCAATTAGCAGTTCCAGTATGCGCTGTATGATATATGGACTTCCGTGACAACTGATTTCTGTTCCCTCTTCTCCTGTATAACTGTGTGGTGCATGGAAGACAGAAACCAGTACATCATCAATGTCGTTCTGTATCCATCCGTAATGTATGGTATGAGAAGCCTTGTCTGTCAGCTTTTTGTTGAAGATGGACTGTGTGATCTCGATGGCTCTGTTGCCGCTTACACGTATTATGGCAATGGCTCCTCCTGGTGCTGTGGCCAGGGCACATATGGTATCTTTGTTGAATGTTTCTGCTGTCATGGTCAGGGCTGTATGTATGTTGAGGGTGGTTTTGAGCGTGGCTTCCTGCTATATTTTGTATCTCATTTCGTGGGTCATCAGCCGGTAGGATGTGATGGCCTCTTGGGTCACTCTTCTTCCGTATCTGATGATTCGTGCTGCTTGGTCGTAGTTGGTGTCGAATCTGTTGACAGGGATATTGACCAAAATATCGGGTTTTTCTTGTTCCAGAGTCATTTGTGTCAGTTGCACTATGGACATGGAGAATGCGTTGGATATGAGACTGAAGTGGTTGTTCTCCAGTCCTTGTATGTTGGGCAGATATCTTTGCAGTCCTTTGTGCTGTTCTTGTGAAAAGATTCTTTCTGCCCTTTGCCTTGTTTCCTCTATATTGGGGCAGACGGGTGCGTTGACATTTACGGCCATCAGGATATCCCCTTCGTGCCTTTTTACTCGGTTCAGTGGCAGAGGGTTCACCAGTCCGCCGTCCATCAGTATGCGACCATTCTTCTGTACTGGTTCGAAGAAAGAGGGTAGAGAGATGGATGCCCGTATGGCGTCATACAGACTTCCACTGTCGATGATAATTTCTTCCTGGTTTCTGATGTCGGCAGCCACTGCGCAATAGGGTATGGGCAGATGCTCTATTCTCACGTCGGGTACTATTTCCCTCATGGCATCGAGCACCTTTTCTACTTTGATGAGATGTGTGCGGCTTAGTGTAAGGTCCACGAGCGAGAACAGTTGCCACCTATTGAGTGTCTTCAGCCATGCGGTAATCTTGTGCAGTTGCCCCGTGGCATACATCCCGCCCACCAGGGCTCCCATGGAAGTTCCTGCAAGGGATGTTATCTGAAATCCCTCCTGCTCCAGTTCTTCTATGGCTCCTATGTGAGCATATCCTCGTGCTCCGCCGCTCGAGAGCACGAGAGCCACCTTGTGGTTGGTGTGTTGCAACATGCGCATTTGGATATATGATATAGAAGTGGGTCGGTTACTGCTCCATCAGTATTTTCTCCACGGCTTCAGCCACTCCGTCCTCGTCATTGCTAAGCGTTACATAATCAGCAGCCTCGATGATTTCTTTTTGTGCATTGGCCATAGCAACTCCCATGGCGGCATAGCGTATCATACTCAGGTCGTTGTATCCGTCACCACAAGCCATGAGGTCCTTTTGCTGATATCCCAATTTATGAAGCAGTTTGTCCAGGCATTCAGCTTTGTCTATCCCTAAGGGGAGGAGTTCCAGGAAGAAGGGTTCGCTTCTGAACACGTTCATCTTCCCTTTGAGTTGGTTTGCCAGTTCTTCTTCCAGCCGTGCCAGTTTGTCGGGATTGCCCACAATGAGGAATTTGGGTTCAGGGAAATCTATCTCTTCCAAGAAGTTGTTCACCTTGTGCAGTCCCATTCCGTTGAGTCTGGCTTCGTATCGTACATATTCATCGTCAATATCTTCACAGGCGATATCATCCCCCAGATAACTGAGTATATTGAAGTCATTGGTGTTTCCTTTGGAATAGAGATAGGGGTATAGGTTGGTGTCGAGTGTCTGTTGCATGATGGTCTCACCCGTAGAACAATCTATCACTGCTCCTCCGTTGAATGCGAGGATATATCCTCCATATTTCTTCAGCTCCAGTTCCTCGGCAATGGGTTTGATGCCGAAGGGTGGTCTTCCGCTGGCTAATATGATTTTCAGTCCTTGCTGTTGTGCTTTGATGAGTGTTTCCTTTGTGCGTGGGGTAATCTTCTTCTCGCTGTTGGTGAGTGTTCCATCCAGGTCCAGGGCCAGCACTTTGTATTTCATGTTCATTATGAGTTATGCTTATATGATAATGAACTGCAAAGTTATGCAATTTTGCTGGAAAAGTTCCCCTTTGTCTTCCTCTCTGTTTTTATTTTTCTTCGGCAGTGTTATTGGCTATTACCGATGTGTTTTGCATCTTTTCTTTATTGCTGATGGCTCTTGCAATAGCTTTCTTCACCTCCATGGGGTTGGCAATGAAGGTGAGCTGATGTGTGGTGCCTCCGCTTCCCACCAGTTCAATATTTCCTGTGCCTACGATGCGTTGCAGGAGTGACTGCGAGAAGTTGACGGTCTCCACTTTGTAGAGAGGTATTTCCTTAATGGAAATGTCCAGGATACCATCCTTCTGTATGAACCGTGTGTCAGTCACTGCAAATTCTGTACGTGAACGCAGGATATATCCCCACAGGGTATTTATCAGGGCCAGGACCATGGCAGAGGCAGCCATTACCAGCAGTGTGGTTTTGTATTCTGGATAATAGCGTGTGGCTATCAGCAGGGCCACGGATGCTATGGCAAAGATCCATGCACAGATTATCTTACTGGCGGTAAATGTCCAATGGTAGCGTCCTCTCAGAACCACCTTCTCATCATTCTCAAGGCTTTTGGTAATGTAACTGTTCATGGCTTCCCTCCTTCATTATTAGTGACACAAATGTTCTCTCATGGCAAAGTTACAACTTTATTGATAAATCCCTCTCATTAGGTATTTAAAATATCAATCATCATTTCGTCTCTGCTTACTCATTTTATTTTCATGCCTTTTATGATGGTGGTTCCATGCATAGTGAGCTTCTTATGTATACTCTTTTGATGTTGCTCAGCCCAATTATTTGTGGTAACTTTGCAGATGATATGGAATCGAGCATAGTCATTCGTCTACTGGCCGTTTTTGTCGGTTCTGGGCTTGGAGGTGTCTGCCGCTGGGCCTTTGGGCAGATGATTGTCACCTCATGGCCCCTGGGTACCATGGTGGTCAACGTGATAGGTTGTTTCCTCCTAGGCCTGCTCTGTCGGTTGGCTCCCACGAACGAACTGGTACGCCTGCTCTTCATGACTGGTTTCTGCGGAGGATTTACCACCTTCTCCACCTTCATGAACGAGAATTTCCTGATGCTTCGCTCTGGTCAGTTGGTTCCAATGTTTGCCTATGCTTCAGCAAGTCTTATACTTGGATTCGTTGCAGCTGCTCTTGGCTATAGATGTTTTTTCAATTAGCGTTATGGACACATTACATACTCATGCCGAAGAACATACATACCCTTCCACAGCCTTTACCCATCGGAGCATGGAGGGTATACGTAATGTGGTGTTTGATTTCGGTGGAGTTTTGATAGACTGGAATCCACGTTACTTCTTCCGTAATTATTTCCGTGATGATGAGCGAATGGAGTATTTCCTATCTCACGTCTGTTCTCCTGAGTGGAACGAAAAGCAAGATGCTGGGCGCAGTATTGCAGAGGCTGTTGCAGAAGCCAAGAGTCTACATCCGGAGTTTTCCGATGCCATAGAATGCTATTATGGTCATTTTGCCGAATCCCTGGGCGGCCCCATTGAGAAGAATGTGCAGCGACTGAAGGATTACAAGGCTCAAGGCTTTCGCTTGTATGGTCTCACCAATTGGCCTGCCGAGACCTTTCATTATGCACTGGAGCGTTTTGATTTCCTCTCCCTTCTGGATGGCATTGTGGTGTCAGGAGTTGAAAAGGTGAAGAAGCCCGACTCCCGTATCTATCAGATTCTGCTCACCCGATATTCACTCAATCCTGCAGAGTGCCTTTTCCTGGACGACCGTGAGGAGAATCTGCGTGCCGCTGCTCTTCAGGGAATTCAGGTGGAACTCATCGTATAAGAGCATCATTTCCTTCCATTTCCCCATCCAGAATAGGACTTGCAATTTCGGTGCCCCTTTTTCCTATCTCGGACGCAGTGCACTGCAACCGCTCCCGCAGTGCACTGCATCTTTTCCCACAAACGTTTGCGGGATAAGACGCCTTTTTGGGTAATCTCTTCCCCTATGTTTTTTCTACTGAGCCTTTTCTTCTCCTGAGGTTGGGATAAACTGATAGCCCAGAGTGGAGATGGTGATTCCGCTCTGGGCTATGCTTGTCTTATCCGATGGAAGGATTACTTGCTCAAGAAGCGATTGCCTGTCTCCTCCACGATACGCTTACGGTAGGCCTCTGGGTAACCGGGGCGTAGTACAGGACGCTGGTTGCCTCCTGGTGTCTTCTCATATTGTCCCTGTTCATTGGTCCGCTTGATGGCCATGTCGTTATACTTCACAATGAGTCTCTGCGCCAGTTGGTTCCACACATCCAACATACTCTGTGCTGCACGATGGCTGTATGCCGACAGATGCTTGATGGCTTGGTCGTCAGGCATATTTGCGGCTTCGTCCTCCACCTGCTGCTGCAGGGAATTGTAGTCTTGCTCCAGCTGGTCGCGTTCTGTCTTTAGTTCGGGGAAGAGGACTGAGTATCGTGGATATACCATATTGCTCACCCAGTTTTGCACCCAGTATGCAGAACGTGTGGAGAAATGGAAACAGTCGGCCGTTCCCTGAGCATAGCATTCGGGTACAGACTGTGCGCAACAGTAAACGGGAGTGAGAGGTACCATGTTGGTATCATCGTTGCCAAACCATACGACTCCACCTATGTGGTCGGGAAGCCATGCACGCATCTGCGATACATATACGTTGGCCGTCTGCTGCGTGCTGATGGGGCGCTCGTTGAAATACTTCTTTCCATCCACATCATAGGAGAGTGGAGTGGGGCGATAAGGCATTTCCCACGGTCCCATACCCAAATCGGAATCCAGTGCCAGGGGTGTGCCTTCATAATGGTCGCGCATCATGTCCTTCACGTCCTGCACACTCAGGGGTTGCTTAGGCTTCACGTACAGAGGCATGGGCGCAGCCTGAGTATCTCCCTGTGCATATGCCAGGTAAGGTGTCATATCCTGTGCAGCCCATTTGTTGAAGAAGCTCCATACGCGTGCTTCGCAGAACCGAAGAGCACCGAAGTCGGCAGGTGCATAAGCATCAGCAAAGGAGAAGTCCTGATCCTTACCCTTGAAATATCCTTTCTCGCGAGCAAAGGATATAACGTCCTTGCTGTACAGGCAGTTGTCCTTGTCCTTGAGTGGGAATTGACGAATGCGACTGTGATTGGCATGAGCAGAGATGCAGTCATCGGGGATGCGCACAGCCACCCATACGATACCCTTGCGTCCAGGACCTTTGCCTATGACATCCATAATCCATACTTCCTTGGGGTCGGCGATGGTGAAGGACTCGCCTTCGCTTCCATATCCATAGGTATTGGCCAGGTCGGTGAGGACCTTGATGGCTTGACGTGCATTACGTGCTCTCTGCAGAGTCACATACATCAGGCTGCCATAGTCCATCAGTCCAGTGACTGTGTCGGTCAGTTCCTCGCGTCCGCCGAAGGTGGTCTCATGAATAGTGAGCTGGTGTTCGTTCATCAGTCCCACCACGGTATATGTCTCGGATGCCTCGGGAATTTCTCCCAAATAATTGTTTGACTCATAGTGATAGAGTGGACGCATGGTGCCCGGGGCATGCTTGCCTCCTGGCAGATAGTTCATGAAACCATAAGCTCCATAGTCATCGCAACTATAGGTGACGATGACACTTCCGTCCTGACTGGCTTTGCGGCCTACTATCAGGTTGGTGCATGCGTGGCTGGCTATGCTCGTAAGTATAACCAGAGCTGTGAGAAATATCTTCTTGTTCATGTCTCTCTCTCTCTCTCTCGTGTGTGATTACTTGATGGTGAGTTTGTCGCTTCCTGCAGCCTTGAAACTCATGTCCAGTCCCTTTACGCTATGTGTGAGTGCACCGAAGGAGATGAAGTCCACTCCAGCCTGTGCATAGGGAATCATGGTGTCAAAGGTAATGCCTCCGCTTGATTCTGTTTCGCATCTGCCTGCCACCAGAGCCACGGCCTTGCGTGTATCTTCGGGCGTAAAGTTGTCAAACATGATGCGGTCACAGCCTTCGGCAAGAGCCTCTTCCAGTTCCTTCCAGTTGCGTACCTCGCATTCTATCTTGAGGTCCTTGCCATGTGTGCGGCAGTATTCTTTGGCACGTGAGATGGCATTGTGTACACCTCCGCAGAAGTCTATGTGATTGTCCTTGAGCAGAATCATGTCAAAGAGTCCTATGCGGTGGTTCATACCGCCTCCTATCTTTACTGCTTCCTTCTCCAGCATGCGCATGCCCGGAGTGGTCTTTCGGGTATCCAGGACACGTGTGTGTGTACCGGCGTCGATGAGTGCTTGCTGATAACGATGGGTCATGGTGGCTATGCCGCTCATGCGCTGCAGGATATTGAGCATGAGTCTTTCTGTCTGCAGCAGGCTCTGCACCTTTCCCTTTACACTCATGATGATATCTCCTGGTTTCACGTGTGTGCCGTCGGGGATGTAGACTTCCACCTCCATGGTGGGGTCAAACCGATGAAATACCTGCTTGGCCACTTCCACTCCGGCAATGATACCTTCCTGCTTGATGAGCAGTTTGCTTTCTCCAGTCTCTGTCTCGGGGATGCAGCACAGGGTGGTGTGGTCTCCGTCGCCGATGTCCTCGGCAAATGCCAGGTCGATGAGCCTGTCGTTGAGTTCTTCTACGCTTAACATGATGTATGATTTTCTGTGTTGTTTCTATATATATATATATAATAATGTATGTTCCGGTGGATATGGAGTATCATTCGTGATGGTATGGTTCTCCTTTCAGGATGGTCATGGCCCGATATATCTGTTCGCAGAAGAGCAACCGTATCATCTGGTGTGAGAGGGTCATCTGGCTGAGACTAATCTCCTCGTTGGCCATCTGATGGATTCCCGGTGCAAAACCGTAAGGTCCACCCACTATGAATACCAGCCGCTTGGGTCCTGCTGCCATCTTCTTTTGCATCCATTGTGCAAACTCAATGCTTCTCCGTTCCCGCCCATGTTCGTCCAGCAGTACGATATAGTCTCCTGGCATGAGCACCTTGCGGAGCAGTTCTGCTTCACGTTCCTTCTGTTCGTTCTCGGTCAGATGTGCTGTGGCCTTGAGTTCAGGTACCACCGTTATGCTGAAGGGCATATAGTGGTTGATGCGTGACACATAAGTGCTGATGCCCGCTTCGAAATGCTTATCGGTGGTCTTTCCCACCACTATCAGTACCGTCTTCATGGCGCCACATATTCATAACAACCGGCATCTGGGGCATCGTCTTCCACGCGTGATTTCCCTCTGAGGTCGAGGGGAAGCAGACGGGAATAGGTGGTGTCGGCCAGCGAACGTATAGTGCTCAGGCTGTCGGGGGTGAAGTCATACAGGAAGTTGTCTGTATCGAAGAGTACAAAGTTCTTCTCGCGGCAGAGTGGCTGCTCGTCCGTGTCGTAGATGATGTGGCTGAAGCGAACGGTGTCCTCCGATGCGACCGTGTTGAGATAACAATGACTGAACAGATACGGACACGTGTAATCCTGTCCTTCGCTGATAGACCCCATGATGACATCCTCGCCATAACCTGTGATGACGCAATTGATGAACTGTGCCTGTCGCAATTCTCTGTACTGGTCATTGATATTGTTGGCCAGGAAGAGTGCGTTGCCGCGAGTGGCGGTGAAGGGGTAGAACTGCGCTATGGTACAATGTACGAAAGCACAGTCTCCGCCATAGATGTACACGCAGTCTCCTTTCGTATTGCTGATTTGTGTATTGCTGACTCTCGCCTTGCAGTTGTCCAGTCTCAGTCCGTCACCTCCCACATTGTGAATCACTGTGTTCTGCAGAGTGAGTGTGGTATTGTTGATATCAGTGCTGTCGCAGATGATTCCATAGGATCCTGCGTGTATGTCACAATGTACAAACAGGTTGTCTGTGCTTCCAGAGTGTATATTGATGCCCTGCCAGCGGTTGGGCGTGTTGTCATATAGCAGATAGTCAAACATGTGGTCCAGTCGGTCGCAGCGGAAGATTACAGGATTCTGGGCTGTTCCCTGTGCATCCACTCTGCCATAGACGTGCATGGCAGCATCGTCATGAAACATCAGACGTGTGCCTGGGAGCAAGGTGAGGCAGGCGTCGGGAGCCACGTGGAGCGAGTCATAGATGAGATAAGGCTTGTCGGTCAGCAGGGTAGAGTCCTGGTGGATAATCATTCCGTGCACCATATAAGCATCTATGGCACCTGCCGTGAGTATCACTTCCTGTCTGTTTCCGCTTTCCAGCTGGAAGTATAGGATATCCTTGATGGTTCCTATCTCGTTGGTACCCACTTCGGGAACTGTGACCTCTATGCGCACGATGATGCTGTCCTTGCGGTACACCCTGAAGTCTTCGCCCTTGCCCTGGCTCAACCATTCTCCGTCCACATTCACTCTGAAATGGCTCGAGGCACCATCTGCCAATTGTACAGAGGAGATTCTCAGTCCGCTGGAATTACGGTTGTACACCGTAAGCGTCTTGGTGGCGCTCGGAACGGTGGATACGATGGTGTCAAAGGCAATGGTGTCTGCCGAGAATTCCAGGTGGGCAGATGCGTTCTGAGTGAATGACTCATAATCCGTGCATGCTCCTGCCAGGAGGGCCAGCAGGAGTAATGCCACGGATAAGGCTTTGGAAACGCTCTTTTTCTCTTTCGGTTTCAGCATCTATATCAAGCTACGGGAATATTCTGGATGATGGCCAGCAGATGGTCCCATACCATTTGCACAGTGGGGATGAGCAATCTCTCATCGGGTGAGTGAACTCCTCGGAGTGTGGGACCCATGGATATCATGTCCATACCGGGATACTTTTCGCTGAAGAGACCACATTCCAGACCGGCATGAATACCACGCACAATGGGTTTCTTGCCAAAGAGCCGTTCGTACTGTTCCACGGCTATGCGCAGGATTTCGCTGTGTGGATTCATCTTCCACCCAGGGTATCCTTCGCCTATCTCCACATGTGCGCCCGCCAGTTCGAACGTGGCCGCAAAGGTGTTGGCCATATTGATGCGTGCACTCATGATGCTGCTGCGCTGGCTGCTGTTGATGTCTATGGTGCTGTTCTCCTTGTTCATGCGGATAGACGCCAGATTGCTGCTGGTCTCCACCAGATCGATGTCCTGACAGATGGCAAACACGCCGTTGTCCACAGCCTGCAGGGCCGTAATCAGTCGGGTGCTGGCATCCTTGTCCATCACTGAGGGAGCGGCATCCTGGCTCTCCAGCAGGAATTCCATAGATGTCTCTGTGGCGCTATATTCTTCCTCCACGTCGGCAGCAAAGATATTCCAGTCCACGCGTATCTGCTCCTTATCCTTGACGGGTATGGCGCAGATGCAGGAAGCTTCACGTGGAATGGCATTATGCAGTCCGCCAGCCTGAATGTCGGCCAGGCGCAAGTCATATTTCTTATTGGAGAGATACAGGAATCGTGCCAGTAGCTTGTTGGCATTGGCTCTCTTCTTGTTTATATCGTCACCGCTATGTCCTCCTGTCAATCCCTTGATTCTCAGCGAGAAAGTAAAATAACCTTGAGGTAATGCTTCGGGTGTGAATGCCAGCTGTGCAAATGTGCGGCATCCGCCTGCACAGGATACGAATATCTCCCCTTCGTCTTCGCTGTCCAGGTTGATGAGCATGTCGCCTGTCATGAAACCGGACTTCATGCCGAAGGCTCCTGTAAGTCCCGTCTCCTCGTCCCTGGTAAAGACGCATTCCAGAGGTCCGTGGGGGATGTCGGTACTTTGCAGGAGTGCCATCTCCATGGCCACACCTATGCCATCATCGGCACCCAGCGTGGTACCCTTGGCATGCATCCATTCTCCTTCTATATAGGTCTGTATGCTGTCCTTCAGGAAGTCAAATTCCGTGTGAGCATTCTTCTCGCATACCATGTCCATATGACTTTGCAGAATCAGCGTCTTACGTCCTTCCATACCTGGTGTGGCAGGCTTGCGAATGATTACATTGCCTGTCTCGTCACATACCGACTCCAATCCCAGACTCTTACCGAAATCCAAGAGGAACTGAATCATCTGTTCTTCTTTCTTCGATGGTCTTGGAACTTGATTCACCTTGGCGAAGCATTCAAACACGCTTGCTGGTTTCAACTCAATTTCATTCATAATATTTTGTAGGTTTATTGCTTTTGATTACCTTTGCAAATGCAAAAATAGAGAATTATGTTGAAACTTGCGTTTATAACGCTTGGTTTTGTTGCAGCAGCATTGCTTCTGTTGTGTATCAGAATCATTCTCCTGCCCGGCGGACGCTTTCGCAGTTTCCATGTGGGCGAGAGCAAGGAGATGCGCAAGCGAGGCATCCATTGCGTGCAGAGTATGGATCGTCTGGACCGTAAGCCCAATCCTCATGCGCTGAGGGAAAGGCGGGACGACATCTGAAGCAGACAGAACCTATATTTATAATGTATAACAAACAAATCATTAGATATGAAGATGAACAAGATTATTCTGGGAGTGGCATTCATGACATCTATTGCTTTCATGAGCAGTTGTTCTAATAATGCCGAAAATGCTGCTGAGGAAACCTCTAATTCCGAGCAGACTGTAGGCTTGAAGATTGCTTATGTGGAACTGGATACACTCATGAGCCAGTATCAGCTCTATAAGGATTACAGCGAGGTGCTTTCTCGCAAGGGAAATAATATACAGACCACCTTGGCTCAGAAGCAGCGCACCCTGGAATCTCATGCGGCAGCTCTCCAGAAGAAATATGAGAGCAATGGCTTCACCACACGTGACGAACTGGAGCGTGCACAAGCAAGCATCCAGCGCGAACAGGAAGATTTACAGGAACTGGCAGCCCGTCTCAACAATGAGTTCAACGAGGAGCAGGCACGCATCAACGAGGAAGCTCGCGACAGCATACAGAACTTCCTGAAGCAGTTCAACCGCACACGCAAGTATGACTATGTGATGATCAAGGCTGGAGAGAATCTGCTTATTGCCAATCCTAAGTTCGACATCACCAAGGACGTGGTCAAGGGTCTCAATAAGAGATATAAGATAAGCCCACAGGTGGCCGAACAAATCAAGAAAGTGGATGTCAGCGACGAATCCTCTGCCAAGTAAAAAGTAGATTATTCGGGCAATAGAAGGGTATCATCAGCTATTCCTCTCTTCTGCCCATCATACATCAAGAGTACAATCAGGTGACAGACATCTCAAGGCACATAGAATACCTCCTGCTGGAGCATGATAGGGTGAGCGTACCTCAGTTGGGTACCTTCAGCATACAGTTGACTCCCAGCAGATGGGTGGAGGAGGAAGATCTCTTCCTCCCACCTGTTCGTAATGTGTCCTTTACGTCTGCATGCGACGATGCGTCCTCTGACCACTTCATCCGCTCTCTTGCCACAGCCCTGAAGGTCACTTACGAGCATGCCCAGACCATATGTGCCGAGTATGTGGACGGTATCAGACAGGAACTGAGTACCAACTCTGTGGCCGAGGTGGGAAGCATAGGAATGTTCGTGCGCGATACGTCGGCCGATACTGACTGCTTCATCCCTTGTCAGGCAGGAGTCACATCTCCACAGTTTTATGGACTTGATTCCGTTTACCAACCTCGATTGACGGAGAGTGTCATCCAGTCAGAAAAGGTCTCTTCGGCAAGCGCAAAGGCACAATCAGACAGCAATCATGTCACCATACGCATACCTCGCACACTGCTTTACTATGCCGCTTCTGCAGCCGCAGCCATAGTCATCTTCCTCTCACTCTCCACGCCTGCCACCTTCACCTCGCCCGAGTCAGCTACAGAGGTGGCCACCACCAACCTCTTCCTGCCTCATAATCTTCTGCCTTCCGATCAGCCTATTCACCAACTGTGGCAGACGGATGCCCCCGAAGCCCAGCCCGCTGATACCGCAAACCTTTCTGCAGCACAGCATCAGGCAGAAGCAGTATCCGATGTGTCTGTGACAGAAGAGAAACAGGATAAGACGGTAACACCTTCAACATCAATGGATAAACCCGTTGAAGTTCATGCACCAAAAGAGAGCCTTGACGAGGATGGATATGCTGTGGTTCTGGCCAGTGCTGTCAGCCTGTCAAATGCAGAGCGATACGTTACTGATTTGAACAAGAAAGGTATTCAGGCTGTGATTCGTAGCAATGGAAGCATGAACAGAGTGCTTGTCCCAGGATTTGCATCTAAGGATAAGGCTGCAGAGTATGCAAGCATGCTACGAACAAAAGATGCAGAGTTTGAGTCGGTATGGGTATTGAAACTCTGAACATTCCCCACTAATTTGGTATATAACATGAAGAGGGTACGTTGTCCCAAGTGCGACAATTATATAGTATTCGACGAAACCCGTTATCAGCCCGGTCAGCAATTGGTGTTTGTATGTCCCGACTGCAACAAGCAGTTTGGCATACGATTGGGCACCAGTCAGGTGAAGACCACGCGTAAGGAATCGGAGTCCCACCCCGAGGAGCCCGAAGGTGAACTGGGAAGTATCATCGTGGTGGAGAATGTGTTCCACTATCGTCAGGTGATACCTCTGCAGATGGGCGATAATGTGTTTGGACGCTATGTAAGAGGTACCAATATCAATAAGCCTATTGAGACCGTGGATCCCAGTGTGGACACCAAGCATTGTATCATCAGAGTGCAGCGCAACAAGCGCGGAGAGTTGCAGTATATCCTCCGTGATGCTCCCAGCAATACAGGCACCTTCTACATGAATGAGATACTGCGCGACCAGGACCGTATCCGTCTGTCCGACTCTGATATCATCACCATAGGAGCCACCACACTCATCCTGCGTACCTCCATGGAAGAGGAGGAGTAAGGCAGTGGACGAACAGTTGTGGTCTCACTCTTTGAGATAAAGGAATCTGATTAGAATTCAGCCATCCCTTCTGATATAAAAGTTATATCCGTCTTTCTCCGTGGAAATGCTATAGAGATATGTATGCATATTGACATTATATCAGAATTATCGCCCATTTGCTTACATTATGACATCTCTCAAATGATAGATTCCACCTGCCAACAAGAGAAAATTATTGCACATTTAGCCCCTTTTGTGCAGGAATTTCGTCAATAAATGGTGCTTCTTCTTACCTCTGAACCTCGCGAGAAGGTGATTTTTGGGTGTTTGGAGTACAGATTTTGACTCCAGAAATCATTTTTGTGAGTTCGAGAGGACATAGATTTAGGGTCAGGAAGAGGCCGATTCCGATACTTATGAACGTTTGACTTCCGGGATGCAAGCGTTTGCATCCTGGGTTGCAAACGTTTGCATCCCGGGTCGCAAACGCTTGCGTCTGGGATGATAAGCCTAAATAATCACACATTAAACCTCTGATATTCAAACACTAATAAGCCTCCATTTTGTGCTTTTCTATTTGTATACCTTTGAGATTATGTTTGCAAAGACATATTGAAACGAATTTTGGGCCGATTCTGCCCCTTTTAGCATCGTATAAATGCGGATGGAAGCAGACTCGACCCAATATGATGGATTCTGAGAGTTCTTCTGTGATTCAAAAAGTAAGCCAAGAGGCTACATGAAGAGCATAATGTCAAATCGCAGAGCAGGCTCTTATGACTTAGAACTGGAAATAACGTTTTGCGTTGTAGTAGGAGATGTCTCTTATCATCTTTCTGATAAATGGCATCTCGCTGGCTGGCAGTAATCCCATTTCCACATCATGCCCAATCATGCGGCAAAGGCATCGGCGGAAGTATTCATGTCGAGGATAGGAGAGGAACGAACGGCTGTCGGTCAGCATGCCCACAAAACGGCTGAGCAACCCCTGCAGGGAGAGTGCGTTCATCTGGCGCTCCATGCCATCGAGCTGATCGTTGAACCACCATCCGCTGCCAAACTGAATCTTCCCTGCCTGTGGTCCCTGCTGGAAGTTGCCTATCATGGTGGCCAGCATCTCATTGTCAGAGGGATTGATGCAGTAGAGAATGGTCTGTGCCAACATGCCCTCAATGTCCAGAGCATCCAGGAATCGGGCCATAGAGGCAGAGGTGTCCTGTGTGCCTATGCTGTCATATCCAGCATCCGGTCCCAACTGACGGAACATGCGCGTGTTGCAGTTGCGCATGGGACCGTAATGGAACTGCTGCGTCCAGCCACTGCGTGCATCCATCCTGCCCAATTCGAGTAGCAGGGTGGTGGAGAACTGTTCGCATTCGCACTCGCTTACCTGCTGTCCGCCGAGCACCTTCTTCAGAATGGCATCGGCCTGTGTTTCACTGCACGGACTCCAGGGGAATCGGCTGATACCGTGATCGGAGAGTCGGCATCCTTCCTTTTCGAAGAAGTCATGCCTCTTCTGCAGTGCTTCCACCAGTGTTGCATAACTATCTATCTGCGTGTCCGAAGCCTCTTCGAGCCGATGTATATAAGCCAGATATTCCAGAGGCTTTTCGATGGCCAAGGCCTTGTCGGGCCTCCAGGTGGGCAGAACCTTTATCTCGAATCCACTCTCACGTATGCTTTGGTGATACTGAAGAGAGTCGGCAGGATCGTCGGTGGTGCACACCACCTCCACGTGGTATTTTCTCATCAGCCCTCGGGCAGAAAACTCAGGCATAGCCAGCATCTTGTTGCAGCGCTCGTAGATATCTCTGGCTGTCTCTTCCTTCAGAATGTCCTGTATGCCAAATGCTGTACGCAGTTCGAGATGTGTCCAATGGTAGAGGGGATTGCGCATGCAATAGGGCATGGTGGAGGCCCATTTCTCAAACTTTTCCCAGTCCGATGCGTCGCCTGTGATATATCGTTCGTCCACGCCATTGGCACGCAGGGCACGCCATTTATAATGATCGCCTCCCAGCCACAACTCTGTTATGCTGCGAAACTGGTGGTCTTCGGCTATCTCCTTTGGGGAGAGGTGGCAATGGAAATCTATGATGGGCAATGGGGCTGCCTCCTCATGATAGAGGGTTTGTGCTGTGGGGGTATCCAGCAGGAAGTCCTTGTCCATGAATGGTTTTATGTTTGCGTTCATCTTATACAACAATTATATAGGAGATCTGTGGTGTATACTTTCTCTCTCTCACTCTCTTGATATGACTCCCTTTTACCGTTGACTGCCATCAGATGGCGAATATGTTGAATCCGCCGTCCACTACAGCCACGGTACCGGTGACGAAGGTGGACGCCTGGCTGATGAGGTACTGGATGGTGCCACAGAGTTCTTCCGGCTTGCCGAATCTCTTGAAGGGCGTCTGCCTGATTACGTCCTGACCTCTCTCTGTGAGCGTACCGTCGGGATTGGTCAGCAGAGCGCGGTTCTGGTCGGTGAGGAAGAATCCTGGGGCAATGGCATTGACACGTATTGAGGGACTGAATTTGGTGGCAACCTCGTTGGCCAGGAAGGCGGTGAGGTTGCTGATGCCAGCTTTGGCTGCAGCATATCCCATCACGCGTGTGAGCGGACGAAAAGCTGCCATGCTGCTGAAATTCACTATGCTGCCATGCCCTGCCTCGGTCATGGGTTTCAGGAAGGCTTGTGTGGGGATGAGTGTACCTGTGAGATTCACATTCAGCACACGTTCGAACTCTTCCACATGTACGTCGAAGAGTGTCTTGCCTGGGGGAATGGTGGCACCAGGCATATTGCCTCCTGCAGCATTCAACAAGGCATCCACTCGACCGTATCTGTCCACAATCTGGTCACGCACACCGTTGACCATCTCCATGTCTGTCACGTCACACACATAGAAGGCAGCGTCTCCTCCCTGGGCACGGATGCCTTCTGCAAGTGCTTCTCCCACATCCTGTCTGCGGCCCAGAAGCACCACCCGTGCTCCTTCGTGTGCCAGATACGTTCCTATTTCTCGTCCCAGCACACCGGTTCCTCCTGTGATGACCACTACCTGGTCCTTGATATCAAATACTGACATGCTTTTTTGTTCTCCTATTGATTAAGTGACTATATCTTCTTCTTAGCTCATATGCTTATAGTATATCAGGTGGAGGCAGACTCTCAGCCCCGGGCGATTCCCAGCTCGTCATCCACCGTGGCCATGACTCCCTCTATCTGGCCCAGGGCCAGCATACGTCCGTGGAAACTGTAACCGGCATTGTAACCCATCTTCTCATCTCCCAGCATGAGCGGAGCATGATCCACACGCATGGGCAGTCCCGGCTTGATGCGCTGGAAGATGCGCACCAACTCTATGATGTGAGCTCTCCCGCCCAGATGACTGGCTTCCTTGAAGTCACCTCCTGGCAGCACATTGGTACTGCGCAGATGCACGAAGTGGGTGCGCTGGGCATACTTCCTGGCCAGGTTTGGCACATCGTTGTGAGCACCTGCGCTGAGCGAACCTGCACAGAAGGTGAGGCCGTTGTGAGGGTCGGGCACTGCCTGGAGCAACCATTCTATATCCTGGTCGCAAGATACGATACGGGGAAGCCCCAGTATCTGCAGGGGAGGATCATCGGGATGCACGCACATGTTCATGTCCCACTGGTTACATACGGGCATGATGGCATCCAGGAAGTATTTCATATTCTCCCTGAGCTGTTCCTTGTCAATGCCGTCATATAGAGCTAGGAGTGACCGGAATATCTCTATGGGGTGCTCATCATCTTCTGTGATGTTTCCGTTTACAAATCCTTGCGTCTTGACGATGATGTTTTCCACCAGTCGCTTTTCGTCCTTAGCCGTCATCCGATGGCTCATCTGGTCTATCTCTTCCAGTGTCTGAGGCGAATAGTCTTTCTCTGCACCAGGGCGTTTCAGCAGTTTGCAGTCAAAATACGCAAACTCTGCATGGCTGAAGAAGAGGCTTGAGGTGCCATCTCCATTAGGATGCTCCAGGTCGGTTCGTGCCCAGTCCAGCACAGGCATGAAGTTGTAGCAGATGGTGTGAATGCCTTCACGCCCTAGATTTTCCAGACTCTGGATGTATTTCTCTATCAGTTCGTCGCGGTCCTTGCCACCGTACTTGATGCTTTCGCATACGGGCAGACTCTCCACCACGCTCCATCTGAGCCCGTGATTCTCGATATACTGGCGCATATCCCGCACCTTCTCCTGGCTCCATATCTCACCATTGGGTACATCGTGCAGGGCAGTTACGATGCCCTCCACACCTATCTGGCGAAGCATGTCCAGTGTAATCTTGTCCTGGCGGCCAAACCACCGCCATGTTTTTTCCATCATATACCTTATTTTATTATATATATTGAGAGACTTTTACTGAAGTGAGATTGTCATAGGCGTTTCATGTCTGTAGCCTTCACGATGAACATTCAGCCCTATGTCTTACTCTGATACATGCACGGGAGAGTCAGGCTTTCACAGGCTTGTATCGGGGTACAAGTATCTTGAGTATGCACCATCCGGTCAGGTAAGCCAGGGCACAATAGATGAAGATGATGAAGTAGCCGGCAGGCTTTCCTTCAAATCCCATGAAGGTCATGTTCGTCTCGGCAGCATAATCAAAGAGATGTCCGCTCACCTTGTTGATGGCATACGAACTGATGCCACCTGCCATACCGTTGATGCCTGTCATGGTGCCCACGGCCTTGCGTGGGAAGAGGTCGCTTGCCACGGAGAACAGATTGGCTGACCATGCCTGATGAGATGCTCCTGCCAGACCTATCAGGATGACGGGAAACCAATAACTGATGGCTCCGAGTGGTTGGGCAAACAGGGTGAGCAGGGGCAGTAGGGTGAAGGCAAACATGGCCTTCAGACGTGCATCATAGGCATTCAGCCCCGTACGGTGCATGATGATGGTGGGCAACTTGCCACCATAAAGGGACAGCATGGTGATGGCATAGAGCACGAAGATGAGCATCATGGCTGTGGGATTGTCGGACTTGAGGTTGTACACATCACTGATGTATGCGGGAGTCCAGAACAGGAAGAACCACCATACACCATCTGTGACCATCTTGGCCAGGAATATGGCCCATGCCTGAGGCAGATGCAAGAAGCGGCTCAGAGGAATGCTCTGCTCCTCCTCTTGCTGACAGTCCTTCTGCGCAGCCTCGGCTTCCGTCTGCTGCTCCATGCCCTGTCTGATATATGAGAGTTCCTGCGAGTTGACGTGCTTACATTCCTCAGGACGCTTGTATATCCATAGCCAAAGTCCCAACCATATGAAGCCCAATGCACCGATGATGATGAAAGCCATCTCCCATCCTCCTCCTATGCCCATGTCGCGAAAATATCTGGCCAGCAGGGGAATGCTCAGCGGGGCTATGAGTGCACCTATTGTGGAACCGCTGTTGAATATACTCGTACTGAAAGCTCTGTCCTTGGGAGGGAAGTATTCAGCTGTAACCTTGATGGCAGCAGGGAAATTTCCACTCTCGCCCACAGCCAGGATGATGCGTGCAATGATGAAGAACCAGGCACTCACACTGGCAATGCTTACCGCCAGTGCACCAGTGGCCGAGAACAGGTCTTCACGTCCGCCCAGATCAAGCCATCCTATAGTGGCCAGACCACATACAGCATGCAGACATGCTCCCAGAGACCATATGCCTATGGCCCACAGATAACCCTTGCGAGTGCCTATCCAGTCCATGAATCTTCCACTCAGCAGATTGGCTATTGCATATACCAGCGAGAAGATGGCTGCCACATCACCATAGGTGCTGTCTGTCCAATGGAATTCCGGAGCTATGAAATCTTTCCAGGTCAGGGAAAGAACTTGGCGGTCCATGTAATTGATGGTAGTGGCCAGGAAGAGCATGGCGCAGATGACCCATCTGTAATTGCTCATCTTCTGAGGAGAAGGATTCTGTGTGTTCATTGTCTTTGTGTTGCAGTTTTGTTTTGTTTGAGGATTTCTCCGTGTTAAATAGTGTCAGTAAGGGTGAATATGCCTTATTCCCTTGCAAATATAGATATTTTCATGATACGATGGACACTGATTTTGCAAAAACATACAGTTTTCTTGTATTATTTTTGCTCTGTGAGTGTTGGCGCTTATATTAGGAGCCGATGCGGCATACGGGAAGTGATGTTTTGCCACCTATGGATAGGAAGGATTACAATATGGGCTGCATCACTTGGAAAAATGTGGTGATGCAGCCCATGTGCGTGTGGTTATTTGTTCAGCAAGAGTTTCACCGCCTGCTCTATCTGAGCATCCTTACCCTGAAGCAAATTGTCGGGAGTAAGGTAGCATTTGATGTCAGGCTCCAGTTGTTGGTTTTCGAGCAACTGTCCTCTGTTGTCCATCGATCCCACCTGCGGTATGCCGAATACATAGTCGCCTATGGATTCCCACCATACAGCAGTCATGGTACCAGGCACAGGTGCACCCACCAGTTTGCCTATACCCAGTTCGTGGTACAGCCATGGGGTACCGTGGGCATTGGAATAATTGTCCTCACAGATGAGCATGCAGGAGGGTTTCACCCAGCGGTTGAAGGGGTCGTCACCGATATACTGTCCGCGTGGCATGTATTTGATGCTTCGCTTGCCAGAGAGCAGTTCACACACATCGTTGTGTAGCCATCCGCCTCCGTTGTGCCTTGTATCCACGATGGCAGCCTCTTTCTGACGGTTCTTGTCGCTCAGCAGTGTGCGATAGAGTTCGTGGAAACTCTCTCCGTTCATTGCTTGTATGTGCACGTAGGCCAGTCTGCCTTCCGACAGGCTGTCCACCATCTCTGTGTTCCTGCGTACCCAGCGGCGGTAGAGTAGGGTCATCTGTTTTTGAGCAGAGATTGGTCGTATGACCACATCCTCTTTATGTCCTTTGAGGGTCAGTCGGGTCAGTACGCCAGCCTTGCCTGCCAGCAGTGGCAGGAAATCCTCTCCTTCCTCTATGGTCTGTCCGTCAATGGCAGTAATGATATCTCCTGCCTTGATGTCGGAATGGGTATCCAGAGGACCTCCTGGCAGTATTTCGTTGAGGCGAACGCCCGCACCCTTATAAGATTCATCGTAGAGGGCTCCCAGCTCGGCCGTAGAGAGAGCATTTCCATTGGGATAGAATCGGCATCCCGTATGTGAAACGTTGAGCTCTCCCAGCATTTCGCTTGCCATGATGCTGAAGTCATATCCATTGCTGATATGAGGCAGGAACTTCTTGTAAACGGTATAGAGAGAGTCCCAGGGTGCACCGTTCATGTTCACGTCATAGAGCTTCTCCTTGGTCTGATTCCATATATGTTCAAACAGGCAGGCCTGCTCTTCTTGAGTACGATATGATGCGAAGGTCTCAAAGGGCACATTCTTGATGGCCGACGTGGCCAGTTCAAGTCGTTGGATGCTACCGCCGCCTCCTGTGAAGAAACAGTATTTCAGATCCTTGTCAGGTCGCAGTGAACCAGTTCCAATATTCTGGAGCTTCATCTCGGTTCGTTCTTCCTTGAAGTCCCTTACCCATAAGGCCATGTTCCCATTATAGGGTGCTATGAAATAGAGTTTGGTACCCTTGCTGTCCATGAGTGCATCACCCAGATTGGTGGACGAGGGTGTGAGTCGGATGGTGCGTGTCTCCAGGTTGTTGAGGTCAAATGTCAGGTCCTTGGTTTCCTGCTTGATGGAGTCCTTCTTGCTCTTCTTCTCGCTCTCGTCAGCTTCCAGCAGGGCCATGTCTTCCTTGGACATGCGGAACTCGTCATAAGCTTTGGCATCGAAGAACATGACATAGGCGTCACGTTCTGCACCCCACGAACCGTGAGCCCGATAACCGGCACGGTCACTCTGGAATATCATGGCTCGTCCGCCCATTACCCATCTGGGGTTTCCGTCGGAATATCCGCTCTGGGTGAGATTGATGGGTTCGCCCTTTCCGTCTGCTCTCAGGAGGGCCACATCACCTATACACCATCCTGCAGTACCGATATAGTCGGCCAGAAGCCACTTGCTGTCGGGACTCCAGGTAAAATACTGGTCACCATCGCTATAGCTGTAGGTGTACTTGCCGTCCATTACCACATGGGACTGTCCATTTTTCAGGTTCATCACCTTGATGGTGGTACGGTTTTCCAGATAAGCTATCTGTTTGCCGTCGGGACTGTATACAGGCTGGAAGGAAGTGGTTTTCCCATCGGTAAGTCTGCGCTCCACAGTCTGGGTACAATAGGCAAAAGACTTCTCTTTGTCGTCCTTGATTTCGCATTCATATATTCCCCAGATGCCATCCCGTTCCGAATCGTAGACCACGGCTTTGCCATCAGGACGGAAGCTCACGGTACGTTCCCGCTCGGGCGTGTCGGTCACTTGTCGTGTGGTCTTATGTTCCACATCGGTCACATACACATCACCATTCAGGATAAAAGCCACCTGCTTGCCGTCCGCTGATGCGCACACCTTGGAGGCTCCCTGTCTCACTATACTCTTGCGCAGGGATACGGGCTCTCTGTCAGTTATGATGTTCACGCTGACTTGCTTGGGCTCGCTTCCGGGAACAAGCGTGTAGATATTACCGTCATAAGAGAAACAGAGTGTCCCTTGGTCGGATACGGATAGGTATCTGACGGGTGAACCAGCAAAATGGGTCAGTTGCTGACGAGTGCCATCGGGTGTGCGCAGAGCCACGTTGAGTGTACCGTCTTCCTCGTCAATGCAATAGAATCCCTTGCCAGTGGGATTCCACAGAGGGTCGCGCACCTCCACGTGGGTGGTTGTCAATTGTTCATACTTACCGTCCTTCATGCTCCACACCTCACGGGTGATGCTGCTGGTGTGATGCTTGCGCCAGATGTCCTCATATCCCTTTACATTATTATATATAATAGAGCCGTCCCTCCCCACACACGGATTGGATATGGGCAGAGCCGAGAAGAGGGTCTGACGTCCTCCGTTGATGCTCACGGAATAGGTCTTCTTGAAGGAACTGTTTGGGAAGATGATCTCATTGGGGGTAGGGTGGCCTACTCGGCTGAAGAGTACCGTATTGTTGTCGAGCCATCCTGCTGCGTTTTCAGCACCGCTATGTGTGGTCAGTCGCTTGGCAGGACCACCTTCTGCAGCCATCACGTATACATCCAGGCTGCCCATACGGTCGCTTGTGAAGGCTATATGCTTGCCGTCTGGACTCCAGGTGGGTTCGCTGTCATAGGCAGGGTTTGTGGTCAGTTGGCGTGCTGTGCCTCCTTGCGTGGGAACCGTGTAGATATCTCCCTGGTAAGCAAAAGCTATCTGCTGACCGTCAGGACTGATGCGTACGGGACGCAGCCACAGTGGAGCATCGGCGGCTTGAACGTAAAGCATGCTGCATGCGAGCATGATGACTACGTGGAAACATCTGTTGATGAGTGTCTTGTACATACTTATTTGCATATAAGGTGGAACATATACGTGAAGAAGCAAAGCAAGAGCAAGGCTCCTTCATATTTCTCTATCTTGTTGCGTGTGAAGGATAGAATCCATATCAGAATGCCACTGCCCACCAGGGTTATCCAGTCGGTGATGGCTATCTCTTCTACCTGCATGGGATGGATGATGGCACATGCTCCCAGGATACCAGCTATATTGAATACGTTGCTACCTATTACATTGCCCACGGCCAGTCCTTCACGTCCCTTGTGGGCAGCCATCATGCTTGTGGCTAACTCAGGCAGACTGGTTCCTCCTGCCAGGATGGTGAGTCCTATCATACTCTCACTCACGCCCAATATGCGTGCCATCTCTGCTCCCTGGCTTACCATGAGACGTGCTCCTATGACCAGAGCAGTCATGCCCACCACTATCTGCAGCACCAACTTGGCATATGAGGATGTTTTCTCTTCCATTGTCTTCTGCTTCTCTTCACTCTTCCTGTTGCTCATAGCCACATGGTAAGTGTATGAGAGATATATGATAAAGAGGGCAATGAAGAGCGCAGCGTCGAGCCGCGTGATGTGTCCGTCGAAGAATACCAGCAGAAAGAGCATCAGAGTGACAATGAGCATATACGGCAGGTCTCTGAACAGCACGGAACGATCCACAACAATAGGCATCATGAGAGCAGATGCTCCCAGAATGGCCAGACCATTGAAGATGTTGCTTCCGATGATGTTACCCACACTCATGTCGGAACTTCCCTGCAAGGTACTTAATAGGCTCACCATAAACTCCGGCAGACTGGTTCCCGCTGCCACAATGGTAAGACCTATCACCAGTTCACTTACGTTCCATTTACGGGCCAATCCAGATGCCCCGTCAGTAAATCTGTCAGCACCCCAGAGTACGAGGATGATGCCAACCAGCAAGAGAATGACTTTCAGAATCATATTTCTATATATATCGCTTTATGTGTATGCTTGCTTAAACAAATGTCTGCCGTAAATATTATTAAGGTCTACAAAATTAAGCCATTTTATCCAATATCCTACTCTGTGTACATAAAAACGTTAAATCATGTTCCATAATACTACTTTTATTCCCAGTGCTGGTTGATAACTGACAAATAGTTAGTATATTTGCACCGCAGATGACAACAGATGCATATATAACGTAATTTCACTACAGATTAAAAGCATTATAACAACAGATTTATGAAACTTAAAAAGATTGTATTTGCCCTTGCTCTTACCTTATCCGTAGCGCCTGCATTCGCGCAGGACTTCACAGACAAGAGTCTGGATGAGCGTATCGGTTTCTCCAACAACAACAATGAAGACAGTATCAAGACCGGAAGAGGTTATGTTTCCTATTTCCAGCAGAGTCTTCAGAATCAGGACTGGCAGGGCGCACATCTTAATTACCAGTGGCTTATCAAGAATGCACCCTTTGCCATCACAGGTATCTATACACAGGGCCCATTCATGTTCTATCAGCTGATTGTGGCTGAGCAGGATCAGGCCAAGAAATTGGCTTATTTCAATGAAATGATGTCGCTCTTCGAGGCAAGACAGAAGAATCTGGATGTTCTCAACACCTTTGCCAAAACCAAATCCACACTGGGCGATGTGCTGGCGCTCAAGGCTGACTATTACAACTGGACAGCTCCCACCATACAGGGCTCTGGCTATACGCTCAATAAGTCTTATGAGAACTATAGCAACGCCATCAAGATGATCAACGAGAAGGGTGGACGTGAGATTGAAGGCTCTGTGCTGCAGAACTTCTTCCTGGTGAGTGACGCTATGTATAAGACTGCTCCCACAGCACTTCGCGAACAGTATCTGCAGGATTATCTGGACAGCAAGGATGCTTGTGAGAAGATGTTGCAGCTGGCTAAAGAAGCCAAGTCGGAAGGCGATACTGCCAAGGCTTCCAAACTGCTGGCCAAGTATGATGGCCCTCTGGCTCTCATCGAACAAACATTCAGTAAGAGTGGAGCTGCTGATACCTCACAGATCATTGCCATCTATACCAAGAAGCTGGACACATATAAGACTGATATCAACAAGCTCAATAGTGCCATCACCCTGATGGCACAGAATGACTGTGACGACAGTGATATCTATTACAGATATGCTGAAGCTGCCTATGCCATCGAGCCAACCTTTACCAGTGCCATCGGTCTGGCCCAGAAGGCTCAGAAGGACGGTCAGGCAGAGAAGATGCTTGAATATTACAACAAGGCTCTTGAGTTATGCTCAAGTGATGCCAAGAGAGGTGTCATCTGCTTGAATATTGCCAACGGTCTCACCAAGAGCAAGCAGTACACTGGAGCACTCACCTATGCTGAGAAGGCTATAGGATATAACGAGGAACTCAAGGGTAAGTCTTATCTGAAGCAGGCTAATGTATACACCATCCTGGGTCAATACAACAAGGCCATCGAGTTCTGCACTTTGGCAAGCAACGAGGATATCACCGTGAGCGGAAGTGCAGACCGCCTCAAACAGAATATCCAGAAGGTGCAGGCCAACCAGGCTGCTAACGAGCGTGCACGCAAGGCATACGATGATTTCATCAAGAAGCAGAAGGCCGAGGAGGCATTCTGGATGAATGGTGTCAAGTAAATGAAAAAGATGGAATCCATTATCAAGACCATTTTCGTAATCAAACAGATAATTAAGAGAAAAATGTCTCGATAAAGGCTTTCGTAGGATTCTTATCATCAAGTACAGAAGAATGCAAGAGTTAGTACCCATAATTCTTGCATTCTTCTTTTTTCTGTGCCTCTGCAGAATAGTAGGATAGGATGAATCAGACCTTTGATGGGCAACGGCTCTGCAGACATTTCCTGACTCAGTAGATAACCATAGGGGAAGGGATTCCCACTAAGAGTAGCTATTCCCAGACCCTTATAACCTGATTATTATAGTCTATTACCTTAGCAGCCTTATCCCATTGCCTCAAACCAAACACAGCATGAAATAATGATATCATGCCATGAAATGATGGTATCATGCCATGAAATGATGATATCATGCCATGAAATGACGATCCTCATCCTCGTCTGGCTCTGAAATTAAATCTCTGTTGGCCATATTGGATAAAAATACCATAAAATTCTTTGTCCTTTGATAAAAGGTTTGTAATTTTACGATGCAAATAGCAAATCTGTAACAGATTTCTGCCTGTTTAGCATATATATTACGATGGAGAGGAAGAAAAATAGAATATCTATTGGGGTGATTGGTTTCGGTCGAATGGGTCGTAAACATGTCAGTGAGCTTGTCAAGAATGATTTGTGGAATGTGGCTTACATATGTGACATCGATCCCTCTCGAGCACAATCGGCGGCAGAATTGGCTCCGAATGCAAAGTTTACTACCAATGAGGATGATATTTTCTTGAATCCAGACATTGACTGCGTAGGACTTTTCGCATTGGCAGACTCCAGAGCCAGCAGAATAGACAGGGCACTCAAGTGTGGCAAGCATGTGATATGCGAGAAACCTTTGGCTTACCGTAGAGAGGATGAATGGAGAGTGGTGGACATGGAACGTAACTCCGACAGAGAATGTACCGTAAACCTCTATCTGAGAAATGCCTGGTACACCAAGGAGATGAAGGATTTCGTGAAGTCTGGAGAAATAGGCGATTTGGCCATCATACGCATCTGCCATATGACCCCTGGCCTTTCTCCTGGTGAGGGACATGAGTTTGAAGGCCCCTCGTTCCACGACTGCGGCATGCATTATGTGGATATCTGCCGATGGTATGCTGGTTCGGAGTACAAGACCGGACATGCTCAGGCCATAAGAATGTGGAATTACAAGGACCCTTGGTGGCTACAATGTCATGGAACCTTCCAGAATGGCGTTGTCTATGATATCACACAGGGCTTTGTCTACGGACAGCTCTCCAAGGACCAGTCACATAACTCCTACACGGAGCTCATCGGTAGCAAGGGATTCGTGAGAATGCATCATGATTTCAAAACAGCCGTTGTGGAGAAGCATGGTGTGAATGTTACAGAGGTGGTAGAGCGACCTTATGGTGACAAGAATATCGACAGACTCTGCCAGTTGATGGGAGAGGCCATACTCACCGGCAAGAGACCTGAGGGGCTGCCACGGTTTATAGATGCCGCCATCTCTTCTGACTTTGCTTGGAAAATGCTGGAAGATGCCCGTCGAAATGACCTGCCGGTAAAGGGAACAGAAGAAGAACTGGAGCAGATACATTACCGCAGGGCGCATATGACAGACGGATACGGACTCTTGAGCAAATAGCCTGAGGGTGGCAAAGGCATAGATTCAAATACTTATATATATAAAAGAGATACAATATCAGTAATGACAAATAGTTTGATGTTCATAGACAATCTGGGAACGGGCGAACTCGTACTAATCGCTTTGTTTGTTCTTCTGATTCTTGGCGTCATGAAGATATTTAATAACTTATTTAAATAAAAGAATTAACAGTTATGACAAACAGTTTGATGTTCATTGGCAATCTGGGAACGGGCGAACTTATACTAATCGCCTTGGTTGTCCTATTGTTTTTTGGTGCCAAGAGGATACCAGAACTCATGCGTGGAATGGGTAAGGGTGTGAAAAGCTTCAAGGAAGGCTTGAACGACATTGAGAAGCAAATCAATGAGCCTGTCAGCAATGATGACAATCAGGAAAAGAAATAATTTTATTATCTATTACATAACCCCTAAAAATAATCTATATGGAAAAAATGTCAAGAAGGTCCTTCCTGAAGGCAGGTACCGTAGCCACAGCTGCTTTGGCAATGACTCCAACTGAGATGTTGGCAGCAGCTAAGAGTTCAAAGAAAAAAGCTGGAAAAGTAGGCAAGATCAAATTGCTCGGTGTAGGTATCGGTGGTCGTGGCCATGCTGATATCAACGGTGTTACCTACAATGGTAAGGAAGTATACGATGACGTGGAGTTCATCGGTCTGGCAGATGTGGACCAGAAGTATGCTAAGGGTGTCATCGATGAGTACACCAAGCTGTTCCCCAACTGTAAGGTATACAACGATTACAAAAAGATGTATGCCGAGCTGCTCGACCAGTGCGATGCTGTCATCTGCGGTACTGCCGACCATACTCATGCCATCATCTGTGCAGAGGCTCTTCAGGCTGGCAAGCACGTATATTGCGAGAAGCCTCTTACACGTACCGTGTACGAATCTCGTCTGCTCACCAAGTTGGCTGCCAAGGCTAATGTTGCCACTCAGATGGGTAACCAGGGTGCAAGTGGCGAAGGTGTGAATCTGGTATGTGAGTGGATATGGAATGGTGAGATTGGTGAGGTAACACGTGTGGATGCCTTCACTGACCGTCCCATCTGGCCTCAGGGTCTGGAGCATCCTGCAGAAGTAATGCCTGTACCTGATACACTCAACTGGGATGCATTTATCGGCCCCGCTCCCAAGCGTGATTACAACTCTATCTATACTCCCTGGAACTTCCGCGGATGGTGGGATTTCGGTACAGGTGCACTGGGTGATATGGCTTGCCACATCCTGCATCCCGTCTTCAAGGCTCTGGACTTGAAGTATCCCATCAAGGTTCAGGGTTCTTCTACTCCTCTGATGGCAGAGTCTTGCCCCAATGCTCAGATTGTGAAGTACACCTTCCCCGCACGTGAAAACCGTCCCAAGGTGGGTATGCCTGAGGTGGTTGTTACATGGAGCGATGGTGGTATCCTTCCCTTCCGTCCCGACACATTGGCAGCTGGTAAGGACCTCAACGTAAGCGGTGGTGCAGCCATCTTCTATGGCACCAAGGATACTCTGATTGTAGGTTGCTATGGTGAGAGACCTTATCTGCTGAGCGGTCGTGTGCCCAATGCTCCCAAGGTATGTCGTCGTGTGACTGAGAGCCACCAGAGAGATTGGATCCGTGCCATCAAGGAAGATCCCGCAACACGTGTGAAGACTTCTTCTGACTTCAGCGAGGCAGGTCCTTTCAACGAGATGGTTGCCATGGGTGTGGTTGCCGTACGTCTGCAGGGACTCAATCAGGTGCTCGAATGGGATGGTGAGAAGATGCAGTTCACCAATATTCCTGAGAAGGCAACTGTGAGAAGTATGATCAAGGACGGCTTCTCTATTCATGACGGACATCCTACATTCAACAAGACGTTTACTGAGCCTGTCAACGCTCGCCAGTTTGCTGCTGAGCTGATTAAGCCCAAGTATGAGAATGGATATGTTCTGCCTGAGTTGCCCCAGGATTAAGATCTGTAGTTGAACTATATAATACAAAAGTCTCAATGAAACTGAGAAACATTTTAGCAGCCACCGCACTGGTGGCTGCTATTGGTGCAAATGCACAAGGCATCAAATATGTGATTAATCACAATCCAGAGGTTGACCTCAGCAGTTTGTCTGTAGATAAGGACGGCTATTATGTTCTCTTTGACGGAAAGAGCCTGGATGGCTGGCGTGGTTACCAGAAGGATTACGTGCCCAACAAGTGGAATGTGAAGGATGGTTGCCTGCACTTTAACGGACGTGGCGAAGGCGAAGGCGGTGATGTCATTTTCGCACATCAGTTCAAGAACTTCATCTTCGAAGTGGAATGGAAGATTTCCGAGGGTGGAAACTCAGGAATATTCTATCTCGCTCAGGAGAGTTCCACTGTGGGTAAGGATGGTAAGCTGCATGCTGAACCTATCTACATCTCTTGTCCTGAGTGCCAGGTGCTCGACAATGAGCGTCATCCCGATGCCAAGTTGGGTGCAGTTTTGGGTATTCGTCAGAGTACTTCTCTTTATGACATGATTCCTGCAAAGCCTCAGAATGCCAATCCTGCAGGCGTGTGGAACAAGATAAAGATTGTGGTAAAGAATGGTAAGGTAACACATTATCAGAACGGTACTAAGGTGCTGAGTTACAAGCTGTGGGGTGAAGATTGGATCAACCTTCTGCAGAGCAGTAAGTTCTCTCAGAAGAACTGGCCCATAGCCTTCGAGTTGCTCAAGAACTGCGGTGGCGACGGACATAAGGGTTACTTCGGATTCCAGGACCACGGCGATGAGGTTTGGTACCGCAACATTCGCGTGAAGGTACTCAAGTAATTCCCTTGCAGGTCAATGATTGTATAATCAACAAACAAGAACAATGATGAAAAGAATCTTTTTTGTAGCTATTGCTGCTCTGTTGGCATTGTCTTGCAATTTGCAGGCTGATGCCAAGAAGAAAGAGGTATGCTTCCAGATGTATAGCGTACGTGACCTTATCGGTGATGCTGGCAAATATGCACAAAATCATGAGAAGGTGCTCAAGCAGTTGGCCGATATGGGTTATACTGCAGTTGAAGCAGCCAATTATGGTGACGGCAAACTGTATGGAGTGACTCCTGAGCAGTTCAAGGCTGATATCGAGGCAGCAGGACTGAAGGTGCTCTCCAGCCATGTTACTCGCAATCTGAATGACGACGAGCTGAAGAGCAAGAACTTTACAGAAGCTCTGAAGTGGTGGGACGAGTGCATCGATGCCCACAAGCGTGCAGGCATGCGTTATATGGTAATTCCCTGGTGCAATGTTCCCAAGACACTTGCTGACCTCCAGACCATATGTGATTTCTACAATCAGGTAGGTAAGAAGGTTGCTGCCGCTGGCATGAAGTTGGGTTATCACAACCACAGCCATGAGTTCCAGAAGGTAGAGGGCAAGGTAATGGAGGACTATATGATAGAACATACCGACCCCAACTATCTCTTCTTCCAGATGGATGTATATTGGACAGTACGCGGACAGCAGAGTCCTGTGGACTATTTCAATAAATATCCCGGTCGCTTCGTATTGTTGCACATCAAGGACAACAGCGAGATTGGTCAGAGTGGCATGGTTGGTTTCGATGCTATCTTCAACAATTTCGATAAGGCAGGTGCCGAAGGATGGGTGCTCGAGCTGGAGCATGGTTCCACCCCAGACATCCTGGAGGGAATGAAGCAGAGTATAGATTACATTAAAAAGGCTAAGTTTGTGAAAGCTTCTTACAGCAAGTAACAGAATGAATAACGGTCTATGGGCTGCAGGCAGTAACGTCTACCTGCAACCCATAGTTTTATAGACAAATTACTATTTAGATATGGTTGAAGACAAGGAGAAAGAGGAATATCAGTCAGAAGAACAGACATCGGGAATGTCTTTTTGGGATCACCTGGAAGTTCTCCGGTGGGCCGTGTTCCGTTCGGTATGTGTTCTTATAGGGTGTATGGTAATCACCTTTGCCGTCATGCCCCGTTTATTTGATAAGTTTGTGCTTGCCCCCACCACGAGTCAGTTCTTCGTATACAGGTGGATAGAGAGTCTGACCAACGGATTCGTTCATTTCAATCCTGACTTCCATGTGAAGATTATCAACATCAATGTGGCGAGCCAGTTCATGACCCATATCCACACGTCTATCTCCTTTGCTGCAGTCATTGCATTTCCCTATTTTATCTGGGAAATATGGAAATTTATCGAACCAGCTTTGTTTGAGAATGAGATACGTCATCTGAGGCCAGCTTTTCTTGGTGGTACGATGATGTTTTATATCGGATGTGCATTAGGTTATCTGTTGGTTTTCCCCTTCACCTTCCGATTCCTGGTTGAATATGACCTCAGTCCATCCATTGAGAACCAGATCAACCTTTCATCATACATCAGTAATTTTACTATGCTCATACTGGTGATGGGAATAGTGTTCGAAATGCCGTTGCTGGCATGGCTCCTGTCACAGTTTGGCATCCTGCATAAATCATTCCTGCGGAATTATCGCCGTCATGCAGTAGTGTCATTGCTTGTATTGGCAGCCATAATCACTCCCAGTGGCGATCCTTTTACACTGATGCTTGTCTTTGTCCCCCTGTATTTCCTCTACGAGTTTTCCATCATGGTGGTCAAGGATTAGACCTTGTGAAAATAGGTGTGAGATGTGCCCCCGTTTCCCCTAAAAAGTATATTGGTTCGTTGTATAATTCTGCAGGGAAATAGTTATCTTTGCAGTACATTAAGCTAATGAGATATATGAGATTATTATCCAGGTCGGCCCTTCTGGCCGCTATGTTGCTTGCATCCTCTGGATTGCAGGGTGCAAAGCGTGAATGCGTGGACTACGTAAATCCATACATCGGGAACATCAGTCATCTTCTGGTTCCTACATTTGCTACTATACAACTACCCAACAGCCTGATGCGTATATATCCCACACGAGGTGATTACACATCAGAACTTCTGGATGGATTACCCGTAGTGGTTACCAATCATCGTGAACGTTCTGCATTTCGCATCAGTGTGACACAGGGAGGAGCACTGAAGCCTGTCATCCGTACCAACTGGGACCAGGAACGTGTGACACCGTATTCCTATTATGTGGAAATTGACAACAACACCATCAATGTCAGTCTGGCGGTCTCTCATCAGAGTGCTATTTATGACTTTGAGTTTCAGAATCCCGATGAGCCTGCCACTGTGATTGTAACCTCAGACAATGGCGCCATGAATGTGCATGATAATCGTGCAGAAGGGTATCAACAACTGAGTTCCAACATGCGCATCTTCTTCAGTGGAGAGTTCTCTGTAAAGCCAATCGAGTCGGGAGTACTCCGCGATGGAAGTATACATGCAGACCAGAACCGTGCAGAAGGACGACAGTCGTGTGTGGCTTTTCGCTTCCCTGCAGGAACAAGAAAGGTAAGCTTGCGCTATGGCATCTCTCTGATAGGTGAAACACAAGCCTACTACAATCTCAACCGAGAACAGAAAGGCTTTAACCGCAAGGCAGTGGAAGCCGAAGGACGCCGTGTTTGGAACGAAACACTTGGTCACATCCAGATAAAGGGAGGAACAGAGGACCAGAAGACTGTCTTCTATACCTCTTACTATCGTACCTTTGAGCGACCTGTCTGTCTGAGTGAGGACGGACGGTATTTTAGCGCTTTCGATGGAAAAGTTCACTTCGATGATGGCATGCCCTTCTATACCGACGACTGGATATGGGATACTTATCGTGCAGCACATCCTCTGCGTGCTTTGATATTTCCCAAAGCAGAGGAGGACATCATTTCCTCTTATCTGCTTATGGCAGAACAGATGGGAACCAAGTGGATGCCCACATTCCCTGAGATGACAGGTGATACGCGAAGGATGAACTCCAACCATGGAGTGGCTATGGTGGCCGATGCCCTTTATAAAGGACTGCGTGTGGATGCCGACCGTGCTTTTGAGTATTGCCGAAAGGGTATAGAGGAGAAGACTCTTGCTCCATGGTGCGGCAAGCCTGCAGGATGGATAGATGACTTCTACAAGCAGCATGGATATATTCCTGCATTACGTGACGGAGAGGAAGAGACCGACCCCAATGTGCATGGCTTTGAGAAACGTCAGCCTGTGGCTGTTACTCTGGGCACATCATATGATGAATGGTGCCTCTCACGCATTGCACAATGGAGAGGTGACGAAGATGCTCGCAAGAAGTATCTTCAGTTGAGCTACAACTATCGTCATCTGTGGAATCCTGAGACCAAATTCTTCCATCCTAAAGACCAGGATGGAGCCTTCCTGCCCAACTTTGATTACCGATTCGGTGGCGGTATCTCAGCACGAAATGCATATGATGAGAATAATGGTTGGACTTATCGTTGGGATGTACAGCACAATTTGGCCGACCTGGCCCATCTGATGGGAGGCCGCGAACAGATGGTAGCTTATTTGGACCAGACCTTTGCAGAAGATATGGGAAGAGGAAAACGTGAATTCTATTATCACCTTCCCGACCAGACTGGCAATATAGGTCAGTTTAGTATGGCCAACGAGCCCTCTCTACATATACCTTATATATATAATTATGGAGGAGCTCCCTGGAAGACACAAAAACGCATTCGTCAATGTCTGAAGACATGGTTCCGAAACGACGTAATGGGTATTCCTGGCGACGAAGACGGTGGAGGACTGACCTCTTTTGTGGTATTCTCTTCCATGGGCTTTTATCCTGTAACACCTGGCTTGCCTATCTACAACATTGGAAGCCCATTGTTTGAAGACGTACAGATATCGCTCCCCTCAGGAAAAGTCTTTCGCATCATTGCCAAGAACTGCAGCGATACCAATAAGTATATTCAGAGTGCACGCCTGAATGGCAAGCAATGGAACAAACCTTGGTTTTCACACGACGATATCAAGGATGGCGGTACTCTGGAACTGAAAATGGGACCCAAGCCTAATATCCATTGGGGAGCAGAAGAGGAGAGTATGCCTCCTTCGGCAGATCCTTTGCCCTAACAGCAAAGAGGGTTACTCAACAGACTGTCGGGAAAGACCTCGGTCTGGAGACATCCATATGCTGAAGACCGATTAGGTTAAACCCAAATCGGTCATTAGAATATAAACCTATCATTTTCTAATGACCGCCATTAGAA
>SAMEA3663036__coassemble_141_pt1 | contig 34806 bp, 23 predicted proteins | sample SAMEA3663036__metabat2_high_PE_022 | metagenome-assembled genome bin SAMEA3663036 (sample SAMEA3663036) | pig gut metagenome | biome: pig gut; feature: pig-associated habitat; material: faeces | place: France | collected 2012
AGTGTGTTGACAAACTGCCCCGGTGCGGGATGCAGTTCGACTACAGTGACTGTCTGTGTCTGCGCCGTCATCCCAAGACTCATGAGCAGGGATGACATGGTAATGACAATTCTGTTCTTCATTTTCATTTATAGTTTGGTATAGCAAGTATGTGTGCAGGATTGATATATACTTTCTGCTCGGGGAACAGTGGCGTGCCGTCAGGTCTGTAGCCATAGAGGTAGCCAGCTGTGGCATAACTCCTGGCATCGGTAAAGTAGACGTTTCCCGTATAAGGTGACATGTATAGCTCGTAGGGGGACACCAGCGAACGGAGTTTCTCCGTGATGGCGTCGCATAATATTCCGTCGGTCACGCTGCCGTCCGCAGGGGTGATGGTCTTCAGATAATAGATGTATTCGCCAGTCTCATAAGAGAATTCCGACCCTACGGTGTAGAATTTTTCCCCATCGGTGGTATTGTAGGTGCAGGGGAAGTCGTACGTGCGGAATGTCTCTGTCTTGCAGTCAAGGACGATGGTGTGGGGCTTCACGCTGTAGTAGTCACCGCAGGAGTTGATGCAGAGATACTGTCCCGCCTGAGAGGCTTCACCATAGAGGTTGATACAGCCTGTGTCAATCTTCCTGAGCGACTGCATCGTCTTGGCATCTACCACCTCTATCGTTGTCTCATACTCATGATTCTCCGAGAAGGCATACCCTCCCGTGTTGCAAACATAGAGCCGCCCGTCATAGAGCTTGACGGCTTCGGGTTCCCAACCGACTTCACACGTGGCCACCACCTCCTTTGTTCTGATGTCTATCTTGGCCACATAGCCTTTTTCGAAGGTCTTGTTGCCACACATGTGGGCATAACTGGTGATGTAGAGATACGTTCCGTCCGAACACATGCGGCGGTTGTTGGGCACGTTTTCAGTGGCACCGCATGCTGTCCCATCAGGGTGGATGTACTGGATGATGTTCGACCAGTTGACGGCAATGGCTATCAGCGTGTCGTTCACCTGAAGGATGTCGTTTGGAGTGTCGCCCAGTTTCGTGCCGTTGGTGGAGCGGAACCATTGGTTGGTCAGTACTCCCGTTGCAGAGTTGTAGTAGGACAGCTGTCCGTTGTCCGACTGCCAGTTGCCCTCGTTGCAGACAATAAGGTCTTCACCAGTGAGGATAGGGTCGGTGACAGGTGGGTTTTTCCCAAAATCATCGTCAGAACTACAGGATGCAAGGAACATCACCGACCATAGAAGCATTAGGATTTTCTTCATTGTATTACATGTTTTTTATTGTGAGTATTTCTTTCCCATGTTTTTTCCGCGGAGCCTCTTTAGGTCCGTCAACGACTATCTGGTTGATTGATACATGGAGTCACAAGGCACACATGCTGCGCTTGCACAGTAATACTGCACCAGAACAAAAGCATGGCCACGACACGAATAAGGCAGTACTTATTGCCACACAATAACATCATAAAAAACGCATTTCCATGTCCGTAGTCCCGCAGACATATGTTACTATTGGCAAATGGCAGGTCTTCTGACTCATCCTCGCCGACACGGTCTTCCCGGACGTCTTCAAAACTCAGTGGTTTTGATATCCAGTGACACTGTTGGTCGGTCGTAAAATAGGACTTACAGCATCGGGTAATGTCGCAGATTTGCACTGCGTTCCCATCTTAGCTCCGTATCCTCATGGGTGTTTTCCATAAGGGGGAGAACCAAATGCGGATGCAAAATTATATGTTTTTTTGAAAATGACCAAAATGAAAGAGAGGCTCTTTGGTAATATTGGTCGTGGGCTACAAAGAAGCCCCATGCAAGGGTGTGTGTGTGATGACCTATGCATGGGGTATGGATGATAGTCTTACTTCAAGCAGGTGAGTGGCAGTACGCCCAAGGAACTTATTGACAATGTGGTGGTGGCAGAGATAAAGGTGATGCTGCGATATACCGACCTCACGGTGCAGCAGATAGCCTATCACCTGGATATCTCTTCCGAGAGTTTCCTCTGTCGGTTCTTCCGCCGCATGACAGGCTTTACCCCTTTGGAGTACAGAAACAAAACCATGCTGTAGCTCCCACTCTTACTCCCTATATATATATCAAAAGCAGGAGGGCATACCGTCATCAGCGATATGCCCTCCTGCATTGGTTAAAGGCTGTATGTAATCAGCTCAGACTTCTCACAGTCTCCTCCAGAGCTGCTATCTTGCTCTCGGCATCGGAGAGTTTCTTTCTCTCCAGTTCCACCACCTGAGCAGGAGCATTCTGCACAAAGCGTTCGTTCTGCAACTTCTTCTGTATGCCTGCCATGAAGCCCTGCAGTCTCTTGATTTCTACTTCAGCTTTCTTGATTTCTGCCTCTGCATCAATGAGGTTGCCCAGGGGTACAGCATATTCGTCGGTACCGATGAGGAAGGTCTGTGCCCCTTCACTCTTCTGGGTCACAAAGTGGACTGCCTCCAGGGTGGCCATCTTCTTGATTATCTGGCAGAGAGCTTCGTCGTGAGCTTCCGACTGGTCTGCACCTTCCGTTTCCACCACTTCCAGGGTCATCTCTTCGCGTGGAGCGATGTTCTTGCTCTGACGTATGGCACGCACGCCACTGATAATCTGCTTGGCTTGCTCCATGCTGGCCAGCAGAGCAGCATCGGCCTGGTTGGGAGCCTCCAGGGTGAGCACAGAGGTCATGATGCTTTCTCCCTCGGAACGCTCGGTGATATGCTGGTAGATTTCTTCGGTGATGAAAGGCATGAAGGGATGTATCACCTTCATGAGATCCTCGAATATCTGCAGGGTGGCCTGCAGGGTCTTCCTGTCGATAGGTGCCTGATAAGCAGGTTTCACCATCTCCAAATACCAGCCAGAGAACTCGTCGGTGAACAGCTTGAAGGCAGTCATCAGAGCCTCGTTGAGGCGATACTTGGAGTAGAGGTCATCTATCTCTGCCACCTCGGCACGCACCTTAGCCTGCATCCATTCGATGGCCTTGGCACTGGACAAGGGCTGGTCAATATCGGCGGCTTGCCATCCCTGTACCAGACGGAAGGCATTCCATATCTTGTTGCAGAAGTTGGCTCCCTGCTTGCACAGGTCTTCCTTGAAGAGGATATCGTTGCCGGCAGGAGCAGCCAGCAGCATGCCCATGCGTACGCCATCGGCACCATACTTGTCTATGAGACCTATGGGGTCGGGGCTGTTGCCCAGTGACTTGGACATCTTGCGCCCTATCTCATCACGTACGATACCTGTGAAGTAGACACTGCGGAAGGGTACGTCATGCAGGTATTCCTCTCCGGCCATGATCATGCGTGCTACCCAGAAGAAGATGATATCGGGGCCAGTGACCAGCACGGATGTGGGGTAGTAGTACTTGATCTCTTCGTTGTCGGGCGTGGTGATACCCTTGAAGAGGGAGATGGGCCATAGCCAGGACGAGAACCATGTATCGAGGGCATCCTCGTCACGCCTCAGGTCCTCTATCTGAAGGTCAGGCATCTGGAACTGCTTGCGGGCCTTCTCCAATGCCTCCTCGGCAGACATGGCCACCACGAAGCGCTCTTCCTCCTCGCTGTCGGAGGGAACGAAGTATGCAGGGATGCGGTGTCCCCACCACAGCTGACGACTGATGCACCAGTCCTGAATGTTCTCCAGCCAGTTGCGATAGGTGCTGATATACTTGGTGGGGTAGAACTTGATTTCTCCCTCCAGTACGGGTGGCAGGGCTATCTCGGCAAAGTGCTTCATGGAGAGGAACCATTGCTTGCACAGACGTGGCTCTACGGCTGTGTCGGGGTTACGCTCGCTGTAGCCCACCTTGTTCTCATAGTCCTCTATGCGCTCCATGAGTCCTGCCTCCTGCAGGTCTATGGCTATCTGCTTGCGCACCTCCATGCGGTCCATGCCCACATAGAGTCCGGCCTCCTGAGAGAGGGTACCATCGGGGTTGAAGATGTCTATCGTGTCCAGGTTGTGGGTCTTGCCCAGCTGATAGTCATTGACATCATGGGCAGGGGTTACCTTCAGACATCCCGTACCGAACTCGATGTCCACATAACGGTCCTCGATGACTGGTATGACGCGTCCCACCAGGGGAACCGTCACCTTATGTCCACGAAGCCACTGGTTCTTGACATCCTTGGGGTTGATACACATGGCTGTGTCGCCCATGATGGTCTCGGGACGCGTGGTGGCTACCACTGCATAGTATCGGCCATCGGCATCCTGATGCAGTACCTCTCCCTCCTCTCCTGTGGGGCATACGGGATTGGTGTCCTGGTCGGCCACGTAATAGCGCAGATGATAGAGGTGGCTCTTCTCGTCCCTGTACACTACCTCTTCGGTGCTGAGCACCGTCTGAGCCTTGGGGTCCCAGTTGACCATGCGGAGCCCACGGTATATCAGTCCTTTGTCATACAGGTCGCAGAACACACGCAGCACGCTCTCGCTGCGCTCTTCATCCATGGTAAACGAGGTGCGGTCCCAGTCGCAACTGGCTCCCAGACGGCGAAGCTGCTTGAGGATGATGCCGCCATGCTCGTGGGTCCAGTCCCATGCGTGCTTGAGAAACTCCTCACGGGTGAGGTCACGTTTCTTGATGCCCTGCTCGGCAAGGCGGTTCACCACCTTGGCCTCAGTGGCTATGCTGGCATGGTCGGTACCGGGTACCCAGCAGGCATTCTTGCCTTCGAGGCGTGCCTTGCGTACCAGGATGTCCTGTATGGTATTGTTGAGCATGTGGCCCATGTGCAGTACACCGGTCACATTGGGTGGTGGGATGACCACAGTATAGGGTTCGCGGCCATCGGGCTTGCTGCTGAAGAGTTTATGGCTAAGCCAATATTCGTACCATTTGCCCTCTATCTCCGAGGGAGCGTACTTAGATGCTAATTCCATGTTTATGTCGTCTTTGTTCGTTCTGAGGTGCAAAGGTACGAAATTCCGTTGTAACTCGTGGAAAAAGTCTTAATTTTGCAGTCACTAACGGATATGCTTCCTCCCTGTGAGCCACCATACTGATGCTTCATGGGGGAACGGAGGAAAAGAAAGTAGATACAATATGGAAATGCATACCAGAGAAGAGAAGATGGCAGCCTTCGGCAGGTTGCTGGACGTGCTGGACAACCTGAGGGAGAAGTGTCCCTGGGACCGTAAGCAGACCAATGAGAGTCTGCGCCCCAACACCATAGAGGAGACCTTCGAGCTGTGCGATGCTCTGATGAAGGATGATGTGATGAATATCCAGAAGGAGCTGGGCGATGTGCTCCTCCACATCTGTTTCTATGCCAAGATAGGCAGTGAGAAGGGACAGTTCGATATAGCTGATGTTTGCAACAAGCTCTGTGATAAACTCATCTTCCGACACCCTCATGTCTATGGCGATGCAGTGGCACAGTCGGCTGGTGATGTGGTGAAGACCTGGGAACAGATGAAGCAACGCGAGAAGGATGGCAACCGTACTGTGCTCTCGGGCGTACCCGATGCCTTGCCCTCGCTTATCAAGGCATACCGCATACAGGATAAGGCTCGTGGAGTGGGGTTCGACTGGGAGAAACGCGAGGATGTGTGGCAGAAGGTGAAGGAGGAGATGAACGAACTGGAGCAGGAACTGCAGAAGGAGGACAACCAGGAGAGGCAGACCCAGGAGTACGGAGACTTCCTCTTCAGCCTGATCAATGCTGGCAGACTCTATCATCTGAATCCCGACAATGCCCTGGAGCATACCAATCAGAAGTTTATCCGCCGCTTTGGGTATGTGGAACAAAAGGCCAAGGAGATGGGGCGTGAGCTTAGGGATATGACTCTGGCAGAAATGGATGAGCTGTGGAATGAGGCTAAGCGCCAGGAGAATATGTAAGCCCCGAACCGTTTCTGCCAGTATCGATTTTGATACATCACAAAAGACACTGCAGTATCAGCCTATTGATACTGCAGTGTCTTTTGATTGGTACCGCAGTGATACTGGAAAGAAACTGGGGATGGAATAGTATGGGTCATAAAGGCCATGGTGAATACTGAGGGATGATGATAATGTGACTTGGCAGATATCTCCTGTGGGAGGCCTAAAGTGTCCCGTGTGGAGCCGTCTTTCCTCCCTAATTTCTTATCCAGAATAGGACTGACCTTTTCAGTGCCAGTTTTCTCCATCTCAGACGCAGTGCACTGCAACCGCTCCCGCAGTGCACTGCAACCGCCTCTGCAGTGCACTGCATCCGTCCTCGCAGTGCACTGCATCCTACACGCTAATACTTGCCTATCTATAGAAACCATCAGAAAGCCCGATGTCCGTTTGCGTGGACATCGGGCTTGGCGTCTTGTTTATCCCGAATCGGTCATTAGCGTTATGATGATTACAGCCTTTAATCTTGTGCAGATTTCTTTTCGTTATGAGAGTGCAATAGAGTGCCATTGTAACCGAAGAACGGGAATACAGATGACAGTAAAGGATGCTTGTAAGCGCATAACCGCCTAATGATGGATTCGGGTTTATTATAGGTTGTGGGATGGGGGGCTAATGATGCTGCTCGTCAGTCTTTCTTTTTCTTGGGAAAGGCCGTAGGCTTAGGTCCTCTGGGGGCTTTCATCTCTCTGTTTTTCTCCTTTCCTGCGAATTTGTCGAACATCTTCCTGTGGAACTTGTCCTCAGCTTTCATGACCAGGAATACTTTGCGTGCAGGGATGGTCTTGCACATCTTCTTGTAATACAGCTCTTCCAGTTTGGCCTTCTCCACTTCCAGACTCTTGATTTTCTGTATGGTGGCAGAGTAATCCTTGTCAGTGGCATTGGGGGAAGGGGTGTTGCGCTTGAGCTGGAAGATGGTTTCCTGCAGGCTCCGCTGTTTCTCCTTCATCTCATGGAAGATGGGGAAGAGAAGCTTGCCCTCGCTCTTTGTTAGGTTGGCCTCTTCAGTAATGAATTCTTCCAGGTTGGCACGGAACTTCTCTGGGTTGAATTTCTCCTCGCGTGGCTGTGCAAGTACGTTGGTCAGTGTGGCCATCAGAATCAGGATGGCGCAAGTGGCTCTTCTTAGCCAGCAGTGTTTCGTCATTGTGGTCATATTCATTCTGCTTCAGTGAGATAATATTCTATTTCGGTATTGCCTATCATCGAGTAGTCCAGTGCATCATCGATATATTGGGCATGTGCCAGTTCGGGATAGGGAGCTTCCTGCAGGTCTTGCTGGTGTAAGAGGAAACCTGCCGTGGCAATGCATCCTGTCATGACGGCAGCCACAGCCCAGCGCATAGCTGTTCTCCTCCTGTGCCTTGTCTTGACTTTTTGCATCACCATGCCGGGAAGCTTATCAAAATATCCCTGAGGGGCTTGATAGGGGTTGCTTCCCTTGGTGAGTTGTCTGAGTATCATTTCCTCTTCGTCGTATTGCTTCATATCTTCTTCCTCTTTATCTTTGGATATATTCTGTGGGATAAGGTTTAATCATGCTGTTGGAAAAATGTTGTGATTTTCTTGACTGCCAGATGGTAACTGGCCTTCAGTGCTCCCACGCTTGTCCCCATCATCTGACTCATCTCTTCGTAGGGTGTTTCCTTGAAGTATCTCAGCATGAACACGGCACGCTGCTTGTCAGGCAATTGGCTGATGGCTTGGCGGAGCATCCTTTCTGTTTCTTCGCCGTCCATATAGGGGTCGCCCTCCAACCTGTTCAGGGTGCCTGTGTCCTCCTCTTGAGAGGCCAGGGTGCGTGCTTTCTTGTTCAGTAAGGACATGGCTTCATTGTGAGCAATGCTGTAGAGCCAGGTGCTCAGACGGGACTCTCCGCGGAATCCTTCTATGGCACCCCATGCCTTGATAAAGGTGTTTTGCAGGGCATCGTCGGTATCGGCATGTGACTTCAGGATTCCTCTTATCACCATGTACAGCGTCTCCTGATACTGTTGTATCAGTAGTGTAAAGGCCTGCTCGCGTGTGCGGGGATCTTTCAGACGTTGTATGAGGAGTTTCTCGTCGGTCATGCTTATGATTGGATGCACTTCGAGGCCGATGGTTTAATCTGTGGGCCGAGAAAATGTGGGAAACAGTGGAGGGACAACTTCTGGGGGACAAGAAAAAAGAATGCGCTTCTTCTTCCGGCATATAGTGGAGAATCAGCGCGTGGATGTGAGAGAGAGGGTGTGTGGTTAGCGAATATAAATCTTGCGAACCAGCTTGCCCACCTTCAGGAGATAGCATCCTTTGGGGATGTTGAGGGTGACGGTCTTCTCTGCTCCTTCGATGCGCATGGTGGCAACCTCTGTACCCGTAAGGTTGAATACCTTCATCACCTCACCCGAGGCACCACTCACGTGCACCACATTTCCGTTCACCGTGATGGTGACACCCGATGTGGTGGTCTCTATGCTCTCATGCTCTGCCTGAGCCATCGTGTGGATGGGGCTGAGCGCAAGTGCTAAAGGCAATGCCAAAAGGATGATTCTCTTCATATTTTTAGTTTTCGTAAAGCAAAGTTATGCTTTTTATTCGTCTGTGCCAAACTTTTTGAAAGAAATATCCATATTGAACACAATATTTTTGTTGCCCCATACGTTTGTCCTCTTCATTTCTTCCTCCCCCTTGAGTGGAAAGGCCTCCGGGCGGGGGCGAGGTAGGGCATGGCTATACATTATATATATATACGCGCGCGTGAGCGTATTCTCTGGGAGCAAAATATGATAGATTTTGCATCAAATGGGGCTGATTGAAAGAAAAAGAGCTATCTTTGTATGCGGCAGGACCCTTACCTGCTGTCTTTATTCACTTAAAACTGACCAAGATTCATGATCACATTTGCCGTTCGCCTCTCCATGGCGACTTTCTTAGCCATTGGGCTTTGCCCCTCTGTTCAAGCACGTAAGAGAGAACTTCCAAAGCCTGTGCCCTACAGCCAGGTGACTCTGGATGGTGCTCTTTCCACCCGAGTAAAACAGAATATGAAGCGCCTGGAGGAAGAGAAATATTGGCCGCAGAATGTATTCCTTACTGAAGAACAGTCGGGCGACTGGCCAGGTGATACGGAGGGACGTACTATACTGGCACTCACTCTGGATGCTCAGGCATCACATAGCACACCCCGTTACCTGGAGGAAATCATACGCAGGGTGCCCGCACATCTGAATGAGAAGGGATATATGGGAACCATTCATCCTGTGGCTCACGAACAGCAGTTGTCGGGCAATGGATGGATGCTGCGTGCCCTCTGTGAGTATTATCTCTGGAAGAAGGATGAAGGGGTGAGGCAGGTGATAAGCAGCATCGCCCGCAATCTCTTCCTCCCGCTCTCCGAACAGTTTGCCAGCTATCCCATAAGTCCTGAGGATCGGGTGCAAGGCCAAGGTGCAGAGTCGGGAAATATTGTTGCTTCGAAGGATAGGTGGATGCTCTCCACCGATGTGGGTTGTGTGTTTATCGGTATGGAGGGTCTTATCCACGCTTATGCCGTACTGGGTGATGAGGATTTGAAGAAACCTATCGAGATTCTCCTCAATCGATTCCTGCAGATGGATCTTACAGGTATCAAGGCACAGACTCATGCCACGCTGACTGCTTGTCGCGGACTGTTGCGCTATGCCCAACTGACTGGCGAGCGCCGATGGGTGGATGAAGCGGAGAAGCGTTTCTCTATCTACATCCAGAACGGTATGACGGAGAATATGGAGAACTACAACTGGTTTGAGCGGTTCAATACCTGGACAGAGCCCTGTGCGATAGTGGATTCGTATATGCTGGCCGTACAGCTCTGGCAGCAAACCCAGAAGCCAGAGTATATGGAGTGTGCCGAACAGATTTATTATAATGCCATCTGCCATACACAACGTTACAATGGAGGATTCGGATGTGACAACTGCCCGGGCAAGGCCATAGGCCAGAAGAGGCTCGGGGTGCATGCTCCCGAAGCACATTGGTGCTGTACCATGCGTGGTGGCGAAGGATTGTCCTCGGCCGTGCATTATACTTGTTTCTCTGCTGGCCGTGAGGTGTGGATGCCTTTCTTCCGAAGTGGTCAGTTCTCGTTGCCTGTATCCAAGGGTGTCCTCCATCTAGATGTCCGCACCTCTTACCCCTTTGAGGGACGTGTGGAACTCACGGTGAAGGAGGCGGCTGCAGGTAAGGTGTCGTTGCATCTGGCTGCACCTTCGTGGATATCAGATGCTCGGCTGAGTCTCAATGGCGAGGAGGTGAAGGCTGTTCTGCAGGATGGTTTCCTGGTTCTGAACCGCAGATTCCGTGCCGGTGATGTGGTCCTGCTCCAGTTTGATATGCCTGTACGTGTGGAGAAGACGCTCAATGTGGCCAATATGGATGCCCAGTGGCGCCGTGTCTTTGCGGGGCCTCTCCTTTTAGGAACCGAAGAGGCAGCAGATATCTCCTTGCCGCAGCATCCCGAATGGGAACGCATAGGGGAGAGGGAATGGTTGCTCAAGGGAAGCAACACGAAGTTTACCCCTGTGTATCACCTGATGGATCAGAAGGTGTGGGCAGGAACAGACTATAGCAAGCAGATACTTTTCTGATATGATGCTCAGACGTCAAGCGTAAGTCCTTCTCTGGCAAGAATCGTGTGGGGGAAGATGGTCTTGGCTTCGTTGAGCAGAGCCTCTTCATCCTGGATGCGTGCGCTGAAATGTCCTATGATGAGCCTGCCTGCCTCGGCATCTCTGGCCACCATGGCTGCTTGCCTGGCTGTGCTGTGATAAGTTTGGCTGGCACGTGCCAGGAATTCTTCGGGGTAAGTGGCTTCATGATAGAGCAGGTTGGCCTTGTGGATGAGAGAGGAGAGCTTGGGCAGATAACAGGTATCGGCACAATAAGCATAGGACCTTGGTGGTGCGGCAGGTGTGGTCAGCCGTTCGTTGGGCAGGAATGTGCCGTCGGGTGTCTGCCAGTCGGCGCCAGCCTTGATATTGTTTATCTGTGAGATGGGGATGTTGAAGGCATCTATCATCTCTCGTCTGATGTGCGGCAGACCGGGTTTCTCCTTGAAGAGGTATCCGCAGCAGGGTATACGATGCTTCAGAGGCAGGCTCCATACTGATAGGTTGCGTTCATCCAGGATGAGTTCATGCTTTGTGGGGTCCACGGCGTGGAACTCCACGCAGAAGCTGATGCCTTCGCAATAGGTGGAGAGGATGTTGTCCAGGAATCCTCTGATCTCTTGTGGGCCATGGATGTGCAGGTCGGCAGTCCTGCCCAGAAGCGCCATGGTACTGATGAGGCCTGGCAGTCCAAAGACGTGGTCACCATGGTTGTGGGTGATGAAGATGTGTCCGATGCGTGCCATGGAGAGTTCCATGCGTTGCATCTGTACCTGTGCTCCCTCTCCGCAGTCTATCATGAAGTATTTGGAGCGGAAATCCACTATCTGTGCTGTGGGCAAGTGCTTCAGGGTGGGTTTGGCAGAGCCGCATCCCAGTATGTTTACTCTGAATGTTTCCATCTTGATGTCTTCTGGATTCTTGTTGTTTGGTGATGTGGAGATGTGAGAGTGAGAGGTAGTGTGGGATGTACTGTAGGTACTTGAAATGAAGAACGGGGATGGACTTAGAGTCCGTCCCCGTTCCGTTATTCTCTGCTCTCCATATAGGAGATTCTTCTTCTGGCTTATTTCTCAGCCTGCATCTTAGCCTTCAGGTCAGCCAGTGCGCTCAGGTCGCCCAGAGTGGTGCTTGCTGCCTGGTTCTGGATTGCAGGTGCCTCTTCCTTGCGGCTGCTGCTCTGACGCTTTGCCTTCTTAGCCTCGCGAGCTTCGGCACGCTGAGCGTCCTCGAAGGTGCGGCTGTGGCTGAGGATGATACGCTTGCTCTCTTTGTTGAACTCAATAACCTTGAAGGGAAGCTTCTCGCCCTGCTGAGCCTGGCTGCCATCTTCCTTGACGAGGTGCTTGGGAGTGGCAAAGCCTTCCACACCATACTCCAACTGGATTACGGCGCCCTTGTCCATCATCTCTACGATGGTACCCTCGTGGATAGAGTCCTGCTTGAACACGGTCTCAAATACGTCCCAGGGGTTCTCCTCCAGCTGCTTGTGTCCGAGAGAGAGACGGCGGTTCTGCTTGTCGATCTCCAGCACGACAACATCGATGGTGGCACCAATCTGAGTGAACTCGCTGGGGTGCTTAACCTTCTTGGTCCAGCTCAGGTCGCTGATGTGAATCAGGCCGTCAACACCTTCCTCAACCTCTGCAAATACACCGAAGTTGGTGAAGTTGCGTACCTTGGCGGTGTGCTTGCTGCCCACAGGATACTTCTGCTCGATGTTCTCCCAGGGATCTTCCTTCAGCTGCTTGATGCCGAGAGACATCTTGCGCTCCTCACGGTCGAGAGTGAGGATGACAGCCTCTACCTCGTCACCTACCTTCATGAAGTCCTGAGCGCTGCGCAGGTGCTGGCTCCAAGACATCTCGCTCACGTGGATGAGACCTTCCACACCAGGAGCAATCTCGATGAATGCACCATAGTCGGCCATCACTACCACCTTACCCTTAACGTGGTCGCCCACCTTCAGGTCGGGATCCAGAGCATCCCATGGGTGAGGAGTGAGCTGCTTGAGGCCCAGGGCAATACGCTTCTTCTCGTTGTCGAAGTCGAGGATAACAACGTTGATCTTCTGGTCCAGCTCAACCACTTCCTTAGGATCGCTTACGCGGCCCCAGCTCAGGTCGGTGATATGAATCAGACCGTCTACGCCACCCAGGTCAACAAACACGCCGTAAGAAGTGATGTTCTTCACCATGCCCTCGAGTACCTGACCCTTTTCGAGCTTGCTGATGATTTCCTTCTTCTGCTGTTCCAGTTCGGCCTCGATGAGTGCCTTGTGGCTCACCACCACGTTCTTGTACTCCTGGTTGATCTTGATAACCTTGAACTCCATGGTCTTGCCCACGAAGATGTCGTAGTCGCGGATGGGCTTCACATCTATCTGTGAGCCAGGCAGGAATGCCTCGATACCGAATACGTCTACGATCATACCGCCCTTGGTGCGGCACTTCACGAAGCCCTTGATAATCTCTTCGCTCTCCAGAGCCTGATTGACACGGTCCCAAGAACGGCTTGCACGTGCTTTCTTGTGAGAAAGGATGAGCTGACCCTTCTTGTCCTCTTGGTTTTCGATGTACACCTCTACGGTGTCACCTACCTTCAGGTCGGGATTGTAACGGAATTCGCTTGCAGGTATGATACCATCGCTCTTGAAGCCGATGTTCACCACCACCTCGCGCTTGTTCATTGCGATTACGGTGCCATCAACCACATCGTGGTCACTTACCTTGTTCAGAGAGCCGGTGTAGGCTTGTTCTTGTGCCTCACGGCTGTCTGAAGTTGTGTTGCCACCATTCTCAAAGGCTTCCCAGTCGAAGTCTGCAATGGGGGTTGTGTTTTTGTAATCTGTCATACAGATACAGATAAATTAAAGGATTAATAATGTGAATTAACTCGGCTGCAAAGGTACTTCTTTTTGTCTCTTCCACCAAGTCTTTTTGCCAAAGAATGATGCAGTTACGCCAGATTAATGGCATATGGGGCAAATGTGGTGAGGAATGTACTTTGCTGTTTGACTTAAACAGCTGTTCTGTTTGACTTAAATGCGTATGTTGTTTGCCTCAAAAACGGAAGATGCGAGCATTCGTTTCGTGGAATGCTCGCATCATGAGGGTTGGGAAGTAGGGACAATCGGATTCGAACCGATGACCTCTGCAATGTGACTGCAGCGCTCTAAACCAGCTGGGCTATGCCCCTGTCCTGCTTCTTTTGCGCTGCAAAGTTAGTACGTTTTCATTTTCTGCGCAAGGGATTCGTGGAAAAACTTTCCTTTCCATCTTGTTATGGCTGTCGGAATATCTGGAGTCTCTTTGACTTTTTTTACTTTTTATGTCCTGTTCGTATTTTTAGTAGGCTTGCTGATGTACGCCAGCCACAGCGCGCCCGCTGGGGTCATTCATCTCCTTCCATGCGGCGTCCCATTCCAGAGCTATGGCTGTGGAGCATGCCACGCTGGCTTCCTGGTTGACACTCAGAGCCGCACTCTTGCTGGGGAAATGTTCTTCGAAGATGCTCCGGTAGAAGTATTCCTCCTTGCACAGGGGTGTATGGATGGGGAATCGCTCGGCGGCATGTGCCATCTGCTCATCGGATACCTGTTCCGAGGTAATCTTCTTCAGCGTGTCTATCCAGCTGTAACCCACTCCGTCGGAAAACTGCTCCTTCTGTCGCCATGCTATCTCCTCGGGGAGCATGTCGGCAAAGGCTTTTCTCAATATCTTCTTTTCCATCACATCTCCGGGGCACATCTTGGCCTGCGGGTTGAGTCTCATGGCTATGTCCAGGAAGTCGCGGTCCAGGAAGGGGACACGTCCCTCCACACCCCAGGCGGATAGCGACTTGTTGGCGCGCAGGCAGTCATACCAGTGCAGCTTGCTCAGCTTGCGAACCGTCTCCTCATGGAAGGCTTGTGCGGAGGGTGCCTTGTGGAAATACAGGTATCCTCCGAATATCTCGTCGGCCCCTTCTCCCGACAGTACCATCTTGATACCCATGCTCTTGATGACTCTTGCCAGCAGGTACATGGGGGTGGAGGCTCGCACGGTGGTCACATCATATGTCTCTGTAAAGTAGATGACATCCCTGATGGCGTCGAGACCCTCCTGTATGGTGTAGTTTATCTCGTGATGTACCGTGCCTATATGCTCTGCCACGCAACGGGCTTTCTCCAGGTCGGGAGCTCCCTTGAGTCCCACGGCGAAGGAGTGCAGGCGTGGCCACCATGCACCAGTCTGTCCTCCGTCCTCCACGCGCTTGGCAGCATACTTCTGTGCAATGGCGCTTATGATGCTGCTGTCCAGTCCGCCGCTGAGCAGTACACCATAGGGTACGTCGCTCATGAGCTGCTGCTTCACGGCTTCCTGAAGTCCCACCCGAAGCTTGTCTATGTCGGCAGGATTGTCCTTTACGGCATCATATTCCATCCAGTCGCGTGTGTACCAGCGGCGCATCACACCCTCGCGGCTGTAGAGATAATGTCCGGGCAGGAAGGGTTCGTATTCGTCGCAGAATCCCTCAAGTGCCTTGAGCTCGCTGGCCACGTAGGTCTTCCCGTCCTTGTCATGTCCGATATACAGGGGGATGACTCCTATAGGGTCGCGTGCAATGAGGTATTCGTCACGCTCCTCATCGTAGAGTGCGAAGGCGAATATGCCGCTCAGGCGCTCCAGGAAGTTGATGCCATGGGCGCGATAGAGTGCCAGTATCACCTCGCAGTCGCTGCCCGTCTGGTATTCATATTCGCTGGCAGTCTCCTGTCTGATTTGCTGGTGATTATAAATCTCTCCGTTGACGGCCAGCACTTGTTTGCCGTCGGGGCTGTAGAGCGGTTGCTTGCCGCTTTGAGGGTCCACGATGCTCAGTCGCTCATGGCACAGGATGGCATGAGAGCCGCAGTATATACCGCTCCAGTCGGGTCCGCGATGACGGATCTTCTGACTCATGCGCAAAGCCTTCTTGCGCAACTCACTGCTCTGTTCTTTTATATCAAAGATACCTACTATTCCACACATATGTGACACTATTTATTGGTTATTGCCGTGCAAAGTTACAAAAAGTATAGCAAAAACAAAGAATATGTATCAAAATGTTTGCTATTCTAATAAAATTGCTTGCTTGGTGTATTACTAATGCCTAACTTTGCACTTGATAGGAAAGATGGTAGGAACAGGCTTTGCATTCCTTACATTATATATATAGGAAGTGAGAAAACAGGCGGAGAATGTCTTTCGGCCAAAAAATATGTAGAACAGGATATAAATAATGATTCCCAAAACGGTTTCTTAGATGAATTCTGCATACTTTTGCAGCATCAAACACACAACATATGGAGAATTGAACTATGAGAAAGATTAATTGTATCGGGATATTGACCAGCGGCGGTGATGCTCCTGGCATGAATGCAGCCATTCGTGCTGTGACACGTGCAGCCATAGCAAATGACTTCAGAGTGATGGCCATCTATCGTGGATACGAGGGCCTTATCAACGACGAGATTATGGAATTCTCCACGGAGAATGTGAGTAATATCATCCAGCGAGGAGGTACGATACTGAAGACGGCACGCAGCAGGGAGTTTGAGACCCCCGAGGGTCGTCAGCGTGCGTATGAGAACATGCAGAAGCGTGGCATCGATGCCCTGGTGGTGATAGGTGGTAACGGTTCGCTCACTGGTGCTCGTATCTTTGCCGATGAGTTTGACGTTCCCTGTATCGGTCTGCCTGGTACCATCGACAATGACCTGAATGGTACGGACAGTACCATAGGATATGACACCACACTGAACACCATCATGGAGTGTGTGGACAAGATACGTGATACGGCCACCAGTCATGAGCGTATCTTCTTTGTGGAGGTGATGGGACGTGATGCTGGTTTCCTGGCTCAGAACAGTGCCATTGCAGCGGGAGCCGAGGCGGCCATCATCCCTGAGGACAGTACGGGTGCCGACCAGTTGGAGCACTTCATCGGTCGTGGTATCCGCAAGAGTAAGTCCAGCAGTATCGTCATAGTGAGTGAGAGTCCCAAGTGTGGTGCTATGTACTATGCCGACAGGGTGCGAAAGGAGTATCCCGAATACGATGTGCGCGTGTCCATCCTGGGTCATCTGCAGCGTGGAGGAAGCCCCAGTGCCGGCGACCGTGTGCTGGCAAGTCGCTTGGGTGTGGGTGCCATACAGGCCATTCTGGAGGGTCAGCGTAATGTGATGGTAGGCATCAAGAACGACGAGGTGGTATATGTACCCTTCTCCAATGCCATCAAGAGTGACAAGCCCGTGAAGAAGGAGCTCATCGACGTGCTGGCTTTGTTGAGCATCTGATACAGAATGCAGGCGGCACATCAGCCTTCATCGGCCCGTGGCATATCATCCTCGGGATGAGGCTTTCGGGCTGTGATGCATGGATACACCCAGGTCAGCTTGAGCTGCTTTGACCGATAGGGGATAAGACGTAGCGGCAGCGCTTCTCCTGAGAGAGGGGAGGCGCTGCCGCTATATGTTTCTTCCCGGAAGTCTTATTCCTGGATGACCACCATGGTCCAATAATTGAGATAGGGTAGGGTGAAGCTCAGGGTGGAACCCTCCTGAGTGAATTCCAGTTCGTTCATGGCTCCACCCAGCTTGTCGGGAGTGGCCACGTACAGGTGCTTCACAGGTTTGGCATAGGTCATTTTCAGGGGAATGTTCGTGTTGGTATTTGCTGCGGGCATGGTGCCGTCCATATCACGCCAGCTGAGGCTGTTGGCATTGATGAAGTTCAGGAAGTGCAGCACGGTGCAGTCTTCTTTCTCGCGGGCGATGGTGGTTACGCCTCCCAACTGGGGCTCCCACCCATTGATGGATATCTTGCCTGAGGTGTCCTTGGGTACCAGTGACGTGCTGGTGTTGAGTGTTCCTCCATCGCGAAGCAGATTCTCATAAGCAGTCATGAAGTCATAATAGGTGACGATGCGTTTCTTCAGAGCCTCGCTCATGCTTACTGATGCATAAGGGAAGTATTCGCGGCAGAGCATGTGGTCGCCGCCCAGTTCCAGATGACTGCCTCCCAGAGCAAACATGACGGCATCGGTCAGGATGACGCCAGGCAGATTGAAATTGGTGTTGTCCAGGTTGTAGTTCATATAGGCCGCAAAGACCGTTTGCAGGGTGTCTCCTCCGAGGGCTTTGTTGTTCTCCAGGATTTTGTAGAGGTCGGCAAAGTTCTTCTCTCCGTCCCAAACCTCATTGTACAGGAAGTCCATTTTCTTGGTGCCTGCTATCTCCTTGGTTCCATAGCTGCCCACTGCATTCATGATGAGTCTCTTGTCGGGGAACCTGGTCTTGATGGCCCTGATAAAGGGAGCAAAGGTGGTCAGGATGTCCACCTCCTGGCCAGTGTTACTGTAGAGCTTGCCTCTGTAGCCCAACTGGTCAATCTGGAATCCATCGAAGTCCAGGTGGTTATACACTTCTGCTATGCGGACTTTCATGTATGTAGTCCAGGAGGTCAGTGAGGGGTTGACCACATAGATATCGCTTTTCCACGACGAAGGCAACTGGTGACAGTCGCGTACGGTGTGCTCGGCATTCTTGTAGAGGAAGCATGTGGCGCTGACTCCGTCCTGTACGGCATCGGAGAGTGCACCGTAGCAGAGGTTGTAGAAGATGCTCTTCATGCCTCTGTCATGCTGTGCCTTGATATAGTTTTCCACGCTACTGGTGTAGACCGTTCGGTTTGCTATGTCGGTATAGGATTCCAGTGTCTCGCCGTTCCTGGTGCCTCCCCAGGGCCAGTGATGCTTGTAATGCCAGTCCTGGAACTGTACGCCGTTGATATGGCATCTGTTGAGCCAGTCCATTTCTGTGGCTGTCACACTGGCTGTCTTGCTGCTTCCGAAATCGGCCACAAAGCCATAGCGGGGGAATTTCTTCCAGTCGGAACTTACGTCCACAGCTATAGTGCCACGAACGGTCTCTCCTGTGGTGCTGGTCTGGTATATCTGTACCATGTAGCCTTTGAAATCCTCTGGTGGAGTCTTCCAGGTCCACTGGGAGCCGGTGAGATCTTCTTCGTGCAGCACTTTTCCCAAATGCATGTATCGCACTTTGGCACGCAGGAAGGAACTGCCATTATGAGTGAACTTGACTGTGGAGCCTGGATGATAGCAGGCAGAGTCTGTCCTGATTTCCAGTGTGAGGTTGGCCGCCTGGTTTTGTGGGGTGTCGTAATGAGGGATTTCCTCATAGATGATGCTGTCTATCTCGCTTTGGCGCCATTTCTGCATGGTGCCGTCGGTCTTGTGGATGCGTATGCTTTGTGCGGGGAGATAGATGCATGAAAAGGCGCATGCTGCCATGAGGCAGCAGATACGCTTTATGCTTGGATGTGATGGAGTATGAGTCATGATTCTATATGTTTGTTTTGTTGCTGTTTTAGGACATTCACGATGTATTGTCTCATAATGCAAAGTTAGCAAAAAGATGATTTTCACATGCATGGGAAAGAAGGAAAAATATGGTTGGGAAGGAATCTCATGGGGCATGTGGGTGTGATGGCGGGTGTATCAGAATGCAACCGAAATGCTCTGCTTGCTAACAAAGTGACATTCTGCGTTCTGCAGCATCTTCTTCCCATCCAGAGAAAATCATTGCACATTCGGCCTGTTTTGTGCAGGAAATTCATGGAGAAAGAGGCTTTTTGTCTCATTTCGGATACTCTTGAACATGATTTTAGGGGCATTTTGACCTCTTGTCTTGCTTCAAATGGACTTCGCCAGGTGTCTCCGAGGACCTCCAAGTATGGTCTGTAGGAGGCAATTCCTGATGCCGATGAGCGGTTGACTTTCGGGATGCAAACGTTTGCAACCGCGGTTGCAAACGTTTGCAAGTGAGGTTGCAAATATATGCATCTGGGAGAGAAACCTTATGAAAAACCATTTCAATTCATTGAAAATCAATGGATAAAGGGTGGTGTTTGGGCGCTTTTCCCTTTGCGTACTGCAAGCAGAATGTCTGGGGAGCCGTTTTCGGTCATATTTTTAGCCCGATTTTGGCTCTTTTCAGTATCGTGGAAATGCCCAAAGGGTGGTCCTGGATGATTCTGGAGCATTCTGGGAGTATGGGAAAAACCAATCAGTAAGATAAATGCTCATAAATGTGAGCAAAGTGTCAGGCCGGTGGATGAAGTATCGGGAAGAGTGATAGGGTACAAAAAAAAGAATCAATATCATCACTGACCTTGATTCCCAAACCTTAAAAATCTAATACCATGAAAAACACTTTTTGCTGCGGTGCGTACGGGACTCGAACCCGTGACCCCATGCGTGACAGGCATGTATTCTAACCTACTGAACTAACGCACCAATAAGTGATGAGCGGAAAACGAGACTCGAACTCGCGACCCCAACCTTGGCAAGGTTGTGCTCTACCAACTGAGCTATTTCCGCATGTACGGGGATAGTGGGTAGAGATGGATTCGAACCACCGAAGGCGTAAGCCAGCAGATTTACAGTCTGCCCCATTTGGCCACTCTGGTATCTACCCAGTTCTTACTGACTCACTGTTGGATGTGACTCCTATAGGATTCAAACCTATAACCTTTTGATCCGTAGTCAAATGCTCTATTCAGTTGAGCTAAGGAGCCATCGTGTTTCTGTGGACGCTGACGGATTCGAACCGCCGACCCTCTGCTTGTAAGGCAGACGCTCTGAACCAGCTGAGCTAAGCGTCCATTCTCCTTCGGGCTCTCTGCCTCGCTTGGCAGTGCTTGTTTCCGTTTTGCGATTGCAAAGGTAGGCAGTTTTATAAAACCAGCAAAGCATCTCCCTCTTTTTTTTTCAAAAAACTTCATTTTTCTTGCATACACATTATTTATATCGCGTGCGTAGTGCGTGTCATCTCTGAAAATTATGGGCAGATAATTAAGGCAAAAAAGGAATGGAATGCTGTGGGGATAGTGCGAAAATATGTACTTTTGTAACAGATAACAGGGATGAGCATATCAACAGACAGACATTAGTTATGGCCAAGGAGAAGAAGGTTTATGTGTGTGACTATTGCGGACAGGAGAGTCTCAGGTGGGTGGGCCGATGCCCTTCCTGCCAGCAATGGAATACTATGAAGGAGATGACTCTCAGGGAAGAGAAGGCACCATCGGGGGCTGTGAAGGCGGCACTCAAAGCAGCTGGTAGGGCAGGTGTGCAGCAGGCACAGCCTGTTCCTGTGGCAGAGATTCATGCCGATGAAGAGCCTCGTATGGATATGGGTGACCGTGAACTGAACCGTGTATTGGGTGGAGGACTTGTTCCTGGCAGTCTGGTGCTGCTGGGGGGAGAGCCTGGCATAGGCAAGAGTACCTTGGTCTTGCAGACCGTCTTGCGACTGAAGGGACGCCGTGTGCTGTATGTGAGCGGTGAGGAGAGTGCACGCCAACTGAAACTGCGTGCCGACCGCCTGATGCCCTCCAGTTCCTCCCAGCAGGGGGAATGCGGTGGTAGTGACCTGCTGGTGCTCACAGAGACTTCCCTGGAGCAGATATTCGTGCAGATAGAACAGACACAGCCCTCCCTGGTGGTCATAGATTCCATACAGACCATACAGACTGAGACGGTGGACAGCAGCCCTGGCAGTCTGACTCAGATACGCGAGTGTGCAGCCAGTCTGCTCAAGTATGCCAAGTGCGGAGGGGCCAGCATCCTGCTCATAGGACATATCAACAAGGAAGGCACCTTGGCTGGTCCCAAGGTGCTGGAACACATCGTGGACACGGTGCTGCAGTTTGAGGGTGACCAGCACTATATGTATCGTATATTGCGCAGCATCAAGAATCGTTTCGGCAGTACCAGTGAGTTGGGAATCTATGAGATGCGCCACGACGGACTGCGTCAGGTGGCCAACCCCAGTGAACTCCTTCTGACGGACAACCGTGAGGGGCTGTCGGGAGTGGCCATAGCCTGTACGGTGGAGGGAGTACGTCCCTTTATGATAGAGACTCAAGCCCTGGTGAGTACGGCTGCCTATGGTACGGCACAGCGAAGCACAACGGGTTTTGACGGCCGACGTCTCAATATGCTCTTGGCTGTGCTCGAGAAGCGTGTGGGATTTAAGTTGGCCAGCAAGGATGTGTTTCTCAATATAGCAGGGGGATTGAGAGTCACCGACCCTGCCATTGACCTTGGTGTGATAGCAGCTGTGCTCAGCAGCAATGTGGATACCCCGATAGACGTGGATACCTGTGTGGCTGGTGAAGTGGGACTGAGTGGTGAGATACGTCCGGTGTCACGTATAGAACAAAGAATAGCGGAAGCCCAGAAGTTGGGTTTCCGCCGTATGCTGCTTCCTGCTCATAACATGAACGGGATAGATGTGCATCAATATGATATCGAGCTGGTGCCTGTTCGCCGTGTGGCCGAGGCTGTCAGGGAGTTATTCGGCTAACCATTCTGCACAGGCTTCTGCGCAGCGTTCTCCGTCTACTCCGGCGCTCACGATTCCGCCTGCATAGCCTGCTCCTTCTCCGCAGGGAAAGAGTCCCTGGAGGGTCACATGCTGGAGTGTGTCGGCATCACGGGTTATGCGCACAGGACTGCTCGTTCGGGTCTCCACTCCTATCACTGTGGCCTCATGAGTCAGGAACCCCTTCTTCTGCTTGCCCCATATTCGGAAGGCTTCTCTGAGCCGATGGCTTACACCTGTGGGTAACCAGAAATGGAGGGGGCTGCTGATGAGTCCGGGAGCATAAGAGGAGGCAGACAGGGAAGCGGACAGCTTTCCATTCACAAAGTCGGTCATCCTCTGTGCGGGTGCAGTCTGCTTGTAGTTGCCCTGTTGCCAGCAGGTTCGTTCCAGTTCTTCCTGCCAGTGCATCATGGCCAGAGGGTCATCTCCAGCCTGTATGTCTTCCGGCCTGAGTTCCACCACCATTCCGCTGTTGCTCCATTTCCCACCTCGGTTGCTGGGACTCATGCCATTGACCACCAGTTGTTCGGGACCGCTGGCAGCCGGTACGATAAATCCTCCGGGGCACATGCAGAAACTGTACACACCTCTGCCGTCCACTTGTCTGACCATGCTGTATTCGGCTGCAGGCAGCCACTTGCCTCTTCCCTGGCGGCTGTGGTACTGAATCTGGTCGATGAGGTGAGCAGGATGCTCCAGTCGCACTCCCACAGCCAGTCCCTTGCATTCCAGATGGAGGTGTCTGTGGGACATGCATCTGTACACATCCCTTGCCGAATGACCTGTGGCCAGGATGATGGCATCGGCATGGAACTCTTTCTCCTGTCCGAGTTTGGCATCCATGGCCACCAGTCCTCTGATGCGTCCCTGCTGTATGAGCAAGTCGGTCATGCGCGTTTGGAAATGAACCTCTCCTCCGCACCTGAGGATGGTCTCTCTCATATTTTCTATCACCCGTGGCAGTCTGTCAGTGCCGATGTGTGGATGTGCATCCGCCAGGATACATTCCTGGGCACCGTGCTGTACGAATATTTTTAGGATACGGTCGGCATCTCCCCGTTTCTTGCTGCGTGTATAGAGTTTGCCGTCGCTGTACGCGCCTGCGCCGCCCTCGCCAAAGGCATAGTTGCTCTCGGCATCCACTTGCTGGTCGGTGCGTATGCGTGCCACATCTTTCTTCCTCTCTCTCACATTCTTTCCGCGCTCGATGACCACGGGGCGCAGACCCAGTTCGATGAGGCGCAATGCAGCAAAGAGTCCTCCAGGACCAGCTCCCACCACCAGCACACTTCTCTTCTGGCTTACATCCCTGTACTCAATGGGGCTGAAGAGCATCTCTTCGGGCTGCTCGTCCAGATAGACCCGTATGGTGAGGTTGACATAGATGTTTCGCTGTCGGGCATCTATGCTCCGCCTCAGTATCCTGATGGCCTGTGGCTTGATGCCCTTGTCCTGTTGCAGAAAACGCATGATGCTCTTCTCGTCATAAGCATCCTGTGGCAAAATCCTCAAATTCAGTTCTTGTATCATACTCTATATGGCAGGAAATCTTTGCAAAGGTAGCCCCTTTCGCTTTTTTGGGCAAGTTCCGGTGCTGCTTTGTTACAGATGTGTGTGCAGTCGAAGTGTATCCTGTGCCCAAATGTGTCTAATTGTGACCAGTATGGTGCAAAAGCCATTTTCTTTTGCCTTTCAAATGGGATTTTATTACTACTTTTGCAGCGCAAATAAGGCAAGAATATAGAAAGTCAAAGGGATGAAAGTACTAAAGTTTGGCGGGACATCTGTAGGTTCCGTAGACAGTATCCTGAGTGTAAAGAGAATTGTAGAGGCTCAGCAGGAGCCTGTCATCGTGGTTGTAAGTGCCTTGGGAGGTATCACCGATCAGTTGATACGAACAGCCAAGATGGCAGTGGAAGGTGACCCCCTGTATCAGAAATCTTTCTGGGAGATAGCCCAGAGGCATGAGGATATGATCAACGCCGTCATTGCAGACGGCAATGTAAGGCAGTCTCTGCTGGCTATCGTGCATAACCTCCTGGAGGAGCTCCGCAGCATCTATCAGGGTGTATACCTGATTCGTGACCTGAGTCCCAAGACGTTGGCAGCAATAGTCTCTTATGGAGAGCGCATCAGCAGTCGCATCGTGGCCGACTTGGTGCAGGACGCCCAATGGTATGACAGCCGTACTTTCATCAAGACTGAGGTCAAGGGAGGAAAGAATTGCTTGGCCATGGACCTTACGACGCGCCTGGTGAAGGAGAACTGGAAGTCGATTCCCAAGGTGAGTCTGGTGGGCGGATTTATCAGCTCCGATGCCGTAAGCGGTGAGGTGACCAATCTGGGCAGAGGCGGTAGCGACTACACAGCCAGCATCATCGCTGCAGTACTGGATGCCAGTGTGCTGGAGATATGGACCGATGTGGATGGCTTCATGACGGCCGACCCACGTGTCATCAGTACAGCCTATGTGATTCCCGAACTCAGTTATGTGGAGGCTATGGAACTCTGCAACTTCGGTGCCAAGGTGGTATATCCTCCCACCATCTACCCCGTGTGTGTCAAGCATATCCCCATACTCATCAAGAATACCTTCAATCCCGATGCTCCCGGTTCCATTATCAAGGATGAGGTTCAGGCCGACTCCCGCATCATCAAGGGAATCTCCAGCATCAAGGGCACCACACTCATCACAGTGGCAGGTCTGTCCATGGTGGGCGTCATAGGTGTCAACCGTCGCATCTTCACCTGTCTGGCCGACAATGGCATCAGCGTGTTCCTGGTTAGCCAGGCATCCTCGGAGAACAGTACGAGCATAGGTGTGAGAGATGAGGATGCCCAGGAAGCCTGCCGCGTGCTCAATGCGGAGTTTGCCAAGGAGATAGAGGAGGGTGCCATGTATCCCATGCGTGCAGAGCAGGGACTGGCCACAGTGGCCATTGTGGGCGAGAACATGAAGCACACTCCAGGTATAGCGGGCAAACTGTTCAATGCGCTTGGCCGCAGTGGTATCAGTGTCATTGCCTGCGCACAGGGAGCCAGCGAGACCAACATATCATTCGTCATCAATGAGGCTCACCTGCGCAAGGCGCTCAATGTCATTCATGATTCTTTTTTCTTAAGTGAGTACCAGGTGCTCAATCTCTTCATTTGCGGAGTGGGTACTGTGGGCGGTTCCCTGATAGAACAGATTCGGCATCAGCAGGAGAAACTCATGCGTGAGTTGCGCCTGAAACTGAATGTCGTAGGCATTGCCAGTGGGCACTATGCAATGTTTGACCGCCGTGGAATCTCACTTGATAATTTCAGGGAACAACTGAAGAATGCGCAGCCGAGCAACATCCAGCGCCTGCGTGACGAGGTGATAGGGATGAATATCTTCAACAGTGTCTTCGTGGACTGCACTGCCAGCCCACAGGTGGCCGGACTCTATCGCGATTTCCTTGAGCATAATATCAATGTGGTGGCAGCCAACAAGATAGCCGCCAGCGGAGACTATGCCGACTATCGTGAACTGAAGAAGACGGCGCAAAGGCGTGGTGTGAAGTTCCTCTTCGAAACCAATGTGGGAGCAGGACTGCCCATCATACGCACCATCAACGACCTGTGCAACAGTGGTGACCGTATCCTGCGCATCGAGGCAGTACTGAGCGGAACACTCAACTATATCTTCAACACCATCTCGGCCGATATACCATTCAGCCGTACGGTGGCCATGGCTAAGGAGGAAGGGTATAGCGAGCCCGATCCTCGAATTGACCTGAGCGGGAAGGATGTCATACGCAAACTGGTGATTCTGGCCCGCGAGGCAGGTTATGAGGTGAGCCAGGACGATGTGGAAGTTCATCCTTTGTTGCCCCAGGAACTCTTCGATGGGTCGCTGGAGGACTTCTGGAAGAACCTTCCCTCTCTGGACGCAGATTTCGAGAGACGCAGACAGGCACTTGAGCGAGAGCATAAGGTGTGGCGTTTCGTGGCCAAGTTTGTCGACGGCCATGCCAGTGTGTCCCTGGAGGAGTTCAGCAAGGACCACTCTTTCTATGTGCTCGAGGGCTCCAACAACATAGTCATGCTCACCACCGAGAGGTATCACGAGTACCCAATGCTCATACAGGGCTATGGTGCAGGAGCATCTGTCACCGCTGCCGGTGTCTTTGCGGATATCATGTCGCTGGCTTGACGGATGCCCTTGTTTTTCGGGATTAGGTTTTAGGTATCATATTCGGAATCTCTAGGTCGACAGATAGGGGAACCAGGTCTGTCGCCTCCATATAATAATAAATAGGTGAAACATCTCATCATTCTTGGCGACGGCATGGCCGACTGGCCGTGTCCGGAATTGGGAGGAAAGACATTACTGCAGTATGCCGATACTCCCAGCTTTGATTTTCTTGCACGTAACGGACGCAATGGATTGCTGAAGACGGTGCCCGATGGATTCCATCCCGGTAGCGAGGTGGCCAACAGCAGTATACTGGGATATGACCAGCATATTGTGTACGAAGGGCGTGGCCCTCTGGAAGCAGCCAGCATAGGTGTGGAATTGGCACCTGACGACCTGGCTATGCGTTGCAATTTCGTTTGTCTGGAAGGTGACTTGCTGAAGAATCATTCCTGCGGAAGGCTTGAGACGGAAGAGGGTGACGTGCTGATACGTTATCTGGAGGAGCACTTGGGCAATGACCGCATACATTTCTATACAGGTGTGCAGTATCGGCATCTCTTGGTAATCAAGGGCGGAAACAAGCATCTCCTCTGCACACCTCCTCATGATATACCGGGCAAGCCATGGAGGGAAAACCTGCCCAAGGCTGCTGTTCCCGAGGCACAGGAGACGGTGGACGTGCTGCTGCATCTGATGAGTGAGAGTCAGCGTTTGCTGGCCCATCATCCACTCAACCTCAGCCGTATGGCCAAGGGGCAGGATCCTGCCAGCAGTATATGGCCATGGGGTGGCGGATACCGTCCCAAGATGATTCCCCTGACCACTACCTTCCCTCAGATAAAGAAAGGGTCGGTCATCACTGCTGTGGACCTTATCCGCGGCATCGGACGCTATGCCGGACTGCAGGTTATCCATGTGCCTGGAGCCACAGGACTGTGGGATACCAATTATGAGGGAAAGGCACAGGCGGCTGTACAGGCATTGCACACCGATGACTTTGTGTATCTTCATGTGGAGGCCAGCGATGAGGCCGGACATGATGGAAGCATACCACTCAAGCTGGATACCATCCGTTCGCTTGACAGTCGTCTGCTCAAGCACATCCTTGAGGCGCTTGATCCTCATGCCACCGGGCAGCTGGAGGTTGGCGGAGAACCTGTGGCAGTGGCTTTGCTGCCCGATCATCCCACACCTTGCCGCCTGCGCACACACACCAATGAGCCTGTCCCCTTTGCCATTTATGCTCCTGGCATAGAGCCCGACAGGGTACAGACCTTTGATGAGGTGGCTGCCAGAGAAGGAGCGTATGGCATGATGGAGGGCGATGAGTTTATTCGTGCCTTCATGTCCTATGGGCAGGATATCCTGTAAGTGCAGAGTATTAACAGAATATTTATATCAATCAACATTCAGTCATCAGACTCAGGCGCCGTTCGTCCGATGGATATGATTTCTGCGAGGACGGGCCCAGGTGAAATGGCTGAGCAAACATGGAAAAATGAATTATTACAGTACCAACGGGAAAGCTCCCATGGCATCACTTCAGAAGGCTGTGGTGCAAGGATTGGCTGAAGATCGTGGCCTATACATGCCAGAGCGCATCGTTCCTCTTTCCAGTGATTTCCTTGCTCATCTGTCGGACTATTCCTTTCAGGAAATAGCTTGCCAGGTGGCCGACTGTTTCTTTGGAGAAGACGTGCCTCAGGAGGAGTTGCATGCCCTCGTATGTGACACTCTCAGTTTCGATGTACCTCTGGTGGAGGTGGCTCCTCGTATTTATTCGCTTGAACTTTTCCATGGCCCAACCTTGGCTTTCAAGGATGTAGGGGCACGCTTCATGGCGCGTCTGCTGGGGCATTTCATCCGTCGCAGTGGCAGTGACGAACTGGTCAATGTACTTGTGGCCACGTCTGGTGATACAGGTTCGGCGGTAGCAAACGGATTCCTGGGCGTGCCCGGCATACATGTGTATGTACTGTATCCCAAGGGCAAGGTGAGCCCCATACAGGAATGTCAGTTTACCACACTGGGGCAGAACATCACAGCCCTGGAGGTGGATGGCGTGTTTGATGACTGTCAGGCCCTTGTGAAGAGCGCATTCATGGATGCCGAACTCTCTGCTCACATGCGTCTTACCAGTGCCAACAGCATCAATGTGGCACGTTTCCTGCCTCAGAGCTTTTATTATTTCTATGCCTGTGCCCAACTGCAGCGTAGAGGGTGGCAAGGCAAGACCGTGGCTTGTGTGCCCAGTGGCAACTTCGGAAACATCTGCTCGGCTCTTATTGGTAAGCGCATGGGGTTGCCTGTGCATAGGTTCATCGCAGCCAACAATGCCAATGATGTCTTCTATAAGTATCTGCAGACGGGTGAGTATGCGCCTATGGCAAGTCTGCAGACCATAGCCAATGCTATGGATGTGGGCGATCCCAGCAACTTCGCTCGTATCCTGGATCTCTACGGACATTCGGTGGAGGCCATACGCAAGGATATTTCCGGAGCCACATACAGTGATGCTCAGATAGCCTCCACCCTCCGCTCTTGTCTGCATGAGACAGGGTATCAGCTGGATCCTCATGGTGCTTGTGGCTATCGTGCCTTGCAGGAAGGCTTGGGCGAGGATGAAGTAGGATTCTTCCTGGAGACGGCACATCCTGCCAAGTTCAAGAGTGTGGTGGAGGACATTACTGGACAGAGCGTGGCCATTCCTCCCCGATTGGAAGCCTTCATGAAGGGTGAAAAGCAAAGTGTGCCCATGAGCAGAGATTTCCAGGACTTCAAGGCATTCCTGATGGCCCAATAGACTGCCCGTTCCACAGCCATCCTTTATTCCTGGTGGATAAGGAGTCTACCGTAAACTGCTTGTTATATAAGTACATGGGGGTGACATCTGAAAATGTCACCCCCATGTCTGATGATACACAGCCTCTAATCTGAACCATAGATTCTCTCTCTCTCTCTGTTTATCCTTTGCCTGACAGTTGGCCACAGAGAGAGGGGGATGAATGTATAGCAGACTGCATGGATATTCCATCCTTGGGCATCATACTCGTGCAGGTTGCCACTTGATTCTCTTTGGAGAGAGCAAAAACAACTCGTTTGTTTTGTCTGTTTGCAGAATAGTTGTAAATTTGCAACGATTAAGAAGTTATAAACAAAAGCTACATTAAGTAAGAGATCATCTTTCCCAACTCTCCAGGCAGAGTGATAGAACGCAGAGTCCTGCTTTTATGTTCCACTGGATTCTTTATCAAGATACTTGAGAAGGGAATGTTCAGAATAGCCAGATAGCTAGATAGATAGAAAATATATATATAACATATTCAAATTACTATTTAATCATTATTATCTATGAGAAAACAATTACTTATGGCGATGCTCGGACTTGCATCCGTATCTTCGCTTACAGTTCCCGCTTCAGCCGAAGGTTTGCTGGTGGTGGGTGCTAACGTTGTGATTGCTCCTTCTTCCCAGTACGATGGCGATAAGGAGTGGGATGCCGTGACCTGGGTGTACAACACAGGTGTAAACTATGGCGGAGGAAACACAGACAACCCATTCTACAATATTATCTGTGGTGTACCTGACCCCGATAGTAACGGTCGTCAATGGTATGAGGCAGAGTATGATACTGCCACCGTGGGCCTCAACCAAGAGACAAACGAGCCCATCAAGTGGGAGGTTCACACCGCTCCATTCAGCAGCGATGAGAACTACAATGGTCGTCCCTCTTACCGTTGGACCACCCTTGATATCATGGCCGACATTTACTTCCGTCGTACCTTCAGCACCACACAGCTCCTCTCTGGTGATGTATATCTGGCATGTGGCCACGACGATGCTCCCTGCGAATATTATATCAATGGCGTGCTGGTGTTCCAGAAGACAGGTTATGAGGTGAAGGGCTGGAGTTATATCACAGATCCGGTAACAGAAGAGGTGGTGGACTCAGTTCCTGTTTACCATGATGGATGGAACAACAGCGAGTATGTGAAGCTCACCGACGAGCAGAAGGCCCTCATCAAACTGGGTGGCGAAGAGAACCTCCTGGCAGTGCACGTGCATCAGAACTGGGGCGGTGCCTTTGCCGACTGTGGTCTCTATACCAGTGTTCCCGGTGATGTGGACATGGGTTATGTGACTCCCTGGACCGGTAAGGTACTCTTCAACTCTTGGGGTGGCTACCTTGATGCCGATCGTCATGGTTGGGAAAAGCTCTATGAGGCACAGAAAGATGACCAGTATACCATCCATCTGGAGGGTGTGAACCCCGGTGAGTGGGGTCAGCAGGTACATTTCAAGACTCCCATCAAGTTGAGCGCTGAGAAGGAATATACCCTGAAGATGAAACTGGCCTCCAACAAGACTCTGGAGACTGTGACTGTCAAAGTGACCGAGAATGACAATGATGAGGTAGTGGCTGCTCTGGAGAATTACCGTATCGATTCTTCTGAGCCCACCGAGGTGGAGCTGGGTATCCTGGGCACCGAGGTCAACAACATGAAGATTGCCTTCAACTTCGCCACCGAGGAGGCTGGCACAGATGTGACCATCAGTGAGATGAGTCTCATAGATGAGAATGAAGGGGAAGATCTGTGGATAGGTACCTCTTACTTCAACTATTGCTATGTGACCGACATCGATACTATCACCAACGAGGAGGATCTGAGCGAGACCTTAGAGGTTAAACAAATCAAGGATCCTGTGATTGAAGGTCGTGTGGAGACCATGTCTTGGACAGAGGCCGACTTTGATGACTCTATGTGGAGTGAGCAGGCCATGCCTATGGGTAATGCCGGATATATGCAAGAGCTCCAGAGTATCTGGCCTGGACATATGGGCCACCTTGATTACACAGGTGATGGCGACGAGGGTCGCAATACCAACTACTGGGTACGTCGTACCTTCGAACTTGACAAGGTCAACGAGCGCTTGAGCTACTCCCTCAACGTTTGCCATGACGATACTTATGAAACTTATGTCAATGGCCATCTGCTGCAGAAGTTTGACGGATGGACCAATGGTAAGAATCCCAAGCAGGTGCACATTCCTGCCAAGTATCTGCGTGAGGGTAAGAACGTGATTGCTACATACATCCAGCAGAACTGGGGTGGACGCTTCTATGACTGCGGTATCAACGTAGAGGAAGTGAACTATGACGAGTGTGCCGATCTGCTGAAGGCTGCCATCGCTTTGGGCGAGACCGAAGCCCCACTCACCAAGGCTATGCGTGCCAACCTGGACAGCCTGATGGCTGCAGGCCGCAACGAGCTTGAAGTGAACAAGGATGCTGCTGAGCTGAAGGAGTATGCCAAGAATCTCCAGGCAAGCATCAATACTATCCTGGGCTATTCAGGTGATGTGAATATCCTCCTGCAGACCATCGACATCTGCAGCAACCTGGAGGACAAGGGCTACATCAAGGAGACACTGGATACAGTGAAGGTGCAGATAGACTCCTGTGAGACCAACGGCGAGACCAATAACCTCCTCTCTCAGTTGCGTCTGGCACGTAAGCTCAATGCCCTCGAGCGCCACACCGAGACCTTCGTAGGTAGTGTGCCCGCAGCTTACAACATTGAGACAGCAATAGATGAATATGTTGATGGCGAGTACTTTATCTATAATGTAGGTCAGCGTCTGTTCCTCGTAGGTGCCGAGAACTGGGGTACTCATATGGGACTTGCTTATGCAAGCAATGCCTTCCGTCTGATTGATGTGAACATGAATGGTGAGCCTCTGGAAAAGGGTTATCGCATTCAGACTATGCGTCCCAACGGCGATTTAGGTAAGAATGATTTCCTGGGCTATAACGGTTATGTAGATTGTGAAACAGATCAGGCTTGGGAATTCTTGCCTGTGGAGGGTAAGACCAACGTGTTCAACATCGTACGTGCATCAGAGAATCCTGAGAACGGATATAACATGCTGGGCTACCGTGACGGTACAGACAATCCTTACTCTTGCACTTACACTTCCTTCAATGTGGTGGACACCGACATGCGCTCTGTAGAAAAAGAGAACAACCAGTGGATGCTCATCAGCAAGAAGGAATTGGACGAGATGATGCTCACAGCCACAGCCGAAAATCCTGTTGAGGCCACTCACCTCATCAAGAACCCCGGATTCGACCAGCGTCTGCCTATTGACTCTTGGTACTTCAACATACAGAAGGGTACCGATGACAATGGCAATGAGAATGGAGGACTGGGCGTCTTTGGACGTGGAAGCAACCATCCCGACTTTGCTGTAGAGGCATGGAACTGCGAGACTGGTACCGTTTCACAGGATATCTTCGATGAAGCTATTATTCCTGGTTGGTACACACTTTCTGCACAGATCTACTATCGCGAGGGTACTTTTGAGAATCATGCTGCGAAGTATGTTGCCGGTGAGGAGCTGCAGGAGAATGCTTTCCTGTTTGCTGGCGATGGTGAAAGCATGGTAAAGGGTAAGATCAACTTCATCACCGACTATGCCAACCAGGTGCCTGGCCTGGGCCGTCTCGACGCCACAGGTACTCTCAGATACCCCGATTCTTGTCCCTCTGCCACTTCTGATTATTTCCAGAATGGATGTTACTGGTCTGCTCCCGTACTCTTTGAGATAACACCCGAAAATGCCACTATGATGACCATCGGTTTCATCAAGGAGAATTTCGTCAAGCGTGACTGGGTGGTGGCCGACAACTTCCGTCTGAAGTATTATGGTACTGAGAAGCCCACTGCCATAGAGAATGTTGACGAGGTGGTTACTCCTTCACTGCAGAAAGACAATGCTGTCTACAACTTGCAGGGTCAGCGCCTGAGCCGCGTACAGAAGGGCGTGAACATCATCGGTGGCAAGAAAGTGCTGGTTAAGTAATTCCCCCTTGGGAATATTGATTGAAATATTTAGTGTTGGAAGGGCGTGCCTGTTGAAGGTACGCCCTTTCTTATGGTGGTACGCTTGGCTGGTAGTCAATGACGTAAGGTTTTCCCCCTGTATGACCAATATGGGTTAAAGAGAGTTAAAATGCTATTCTATAGGCAAGAAAATACGACTTTTGTAGTTTGAGGAGATAAAGCAGTCCTCGCCAAGCCAGCAGAGCAGTGCCAAGTATGGCTGAGAGCGATGTCATGGCGAGAACAGGTAGGATGAAATACAAGATAAATGTGATAATATGAAAGCAATGATGAAGACTTTTGCCCTGATGGGAATGACAGCAATGGTTCTCTCGGCATGCCGTACTGCACGTGTAGAGAAGGCTGCTGAGAATGGCAATGCCAACTGGAGTGTGAATGAGGAAGTGGACGAATCCTTCTTGATTCTTTCTGATGCGCAACACGAAATGGTGAACAACAATAACTCTTTTGCCTTCAGTCTCTATAACAAGACCATGGGAATGAACTCCCGTGTGGTATCACCCCTGAGTGTTACTTATCTGATGAGTATGCTGGCCAATGGTGCCGACGGAGAGACTCAGCAGCAGATACTTGCCACCCTCGGGTGGGCTGGTGAGGGAATCCAGCAGCCATCCCTGCAGGATATCAATGACTACTCACGCATGCTGATAGAGAAGACGGCACGCCTGGATAAGGCTGTGACAGTGGAGATAGCCAACTATGTGGCTGTCAACAAGGAGTTCAAGCTCAACAGCAAGTTCCAGAAGTCGGTGGAGCGGGATTATAAGGCTGGTGTGGAGTCTCTCAACTTTACCTCTCCCAGCACCCTGAAGCGTATCAACGACTGGTGTAATGACCGCACCCATGGGATGATACCAAGCATCATCAACGAACTGGATCCCGATGCCGTGTCTTATCTGATGAATGCCATCTATTTCAATGGAACATGGAAGGATAAGTTCAGCAAGGAGGAGACCAAGCAGGAGATGTTCCGCGGATATACCCGTGATATCCAGTATGTGGACATGATGCACCGCCATGGTGAATATTTCTATGCAGATGGCGATGGATATTCGGCAGTGAGTATTCCCTACGGTAATGGCGCATTCCGCATGACAGTCATCCTTCCCATCGAGGGCAGTTTCCTGAGGGATGTGATGGCTTCCATGGATGGTGGGAAGTTCCAGGAGCTGCAGCGCAGTATGGAGAAGTGCAATGTGGATTTGAAGATACCACGTTTCACCACCGAGGTGGATCTGCCTCTCAATGATATCATCTCTGCTCTGGGTGCTCCTCTCATCTTCTCTTCTCAGGCCGATTTCAGCCAGTTTGCACGTGGCGACTTCTATGTCTCCAAGATGTTCCAGAAGGCAAAGATAGAGGTGAGCGAGGAAGGTACAAAGGCAGCGGCAGTCACAGCTGCCATCATGATGATGAGTGCCGTGCGTCCGGAGAAGAAGCGCAATGTGGTATTCCATGCCGACTCTCCTTTTGCCTATATCATCAGCGAGAACAGTACGGGCAGTATCTATTTCATGGGTCAATATACAGGTAAGTAAAGAAACACACAGCGCAGTTCAATCACCACAATAATCCTTGGCCGGTGGTCGGGAGCGGGATACAGAATCCCCATCCCTGGCTACCGGCCTTTTTATGGTTGCGTGGTCTATGGATATATATATCATTGCCGATAAGGTTAATAACCTTTCGGCCGTAAGGTTAATAACCTTTCAGCTGTAAGGTTATTATTGGCTCTGTAGATATTCCGTGGGGAATTATAGAACTAGTCCTCTGGCGTACTGCC
>SAMEA3663036__coassemble_169_pt1 | contig 32092 bp, 19 predicted proteins | sample SAMEA3663036__metabat2_high_PE_022 | metagenome-assembled genome bin SAMEA3663036 (sample SAMEA3663036) | pig gut metagenome | biome: pig gut; feature: pig-associated habitat; material: faeces | place: France | collected 2012
TATGGTTTTAATCTGCGTATTACCTCAAGTCGCATTGTGGGGGAAGGGGAAGGTGTGCACAAATCGGACAAAATTCACGCTCATACTATCATGATGCATAGTGTTCAAGCTCTTTACTGCAATTGAGATTGCCATTGAGATTGCTTGCGGATTTGAGGATAATGATTTTGCGATACAGCCTTCCTTGTTTATTCCCGAAAATCGGAGGACTTCGCTCAGTCTATCTTCTTCCACTCGCTGGTGTCGAAGAAGGGACCGATGTAGCCACGCATCTTGAGCACCTTGTCTCCGTCAAACCACAACTTCACCTTATAGGTCTTGCCATTCGTGGGATCATATATCTTGCCGTTGGTCCACACGTTGTCCTTGGCATCGTAGGTCACCTTGTCTATCAGCACAATCTGGTCGGCACGTACGTTGCGCTTGTTCTTGTCGGGATTCTTCTCGTCGGTGCGGATGCTACCATCTTCCTTCTTCAGATTGTCCACCCATGTCACTTGGGCGCGGTATCCATTCTCGTGCTTGTAGATTTTCACTTTGCTGACTACGCCATTGCGTTCCACCTTGTAATTGCCCACAATCTTGTCTGTCTGGGCTGTGATGCTGACTGCTACCATAAGCAGACAGGTAATCAGGCTCATAACTTTCTTCATCATCTTTGCTATTGGTCTGTTATATGATTTTGGGTTGCAAAGGTAAGGCTAATATGGTAATTGGGCGAAGAAATAGAGTAGAATATTGCGCAAGATGTGATAATTTGTGCATATTCCAGCTTTGTTTTGCACAAACGATGTGGTTTTTGCACATTCTGTTGTCCGGAAAAGTATGTGGTTTGCGGTTATGGCAGAAGGCCAGATACATTCCCATGAGAGAGGGAGAGAAGGGGATAGGGTCCCTGTCTCTCCCTCTTATGACATTATGATGGGAAGCAGGACTTCCTCGCTATATGAGAAGGGGCTGTGGAGTTTGGCACAAACAGGTTGTGTGTTTGTGCCAAACAGCCATCGTCTTTGACCCAAACGGGTTTACTGCAAGAGACGAACGGGACCCACGAGTCCTGATTCCTGAAGAGGTGAGTCGGCACGCCAGGGATTGACGCTTGTCCATGTGGGTCGTTCGTTCTCGGGAAGCTTCTGGTCACCGATGAGTCTGTTCTGCCAGTTGTTGACCACTTCCACGCGCAAGGTGTTGGTACCTTTGTGCAGCAGATGCTGGATGTTGAGCCTATATGGGGAAGTCCACACACCTCCTGCGTATTGATTGTTGACATATACGCGTGCCATGACCATCACACGTCCCAGGTCTATCCATACGGGTTGGTCGGGCTGTTTCTTCAGTTTGAAAGTATTGGTGTAGGTGGCCGTTCCAGAGAAGTATCGTATGCGTTCATCCTCGTTTTTGTCCCATGTCTGCAGTTCTGTCATCACGTACGTCTCATCGGGTCCTCTCATCCCTTTTTGGAAATCCACCTTCCATGGGGTGTCTATGGTGAGGAGTGTTTCTCTCTCGGTAGGTGAATAATCAGTCAGCCCTGTCTCCTGCTCGTTGCTGAAGACAATAAAGGCGCTTTCGTTGGCCTCCAGATGCAGGTCTGCCGTACTTGTCTGCCCGTTATCCTGCAGAGCGATATTCATTCTTTCGGCTGTGACGGGATTCCATATCTGGGCCTTCATTCCTGTCACACGGAACTGAGGCTTCAGGTCTTGTGGCTGGTCGCTTTGGTTGCTCACGAAATAGATTTCCTGGTCGGGCAACTGCCGATGGATGAAGGCGAAAGGCTTGCTGGCATCCACATAGCAGTCGGGCTTGATGTTCATCTTCTCCAATACGCTCTTCAGGTCTGTGCCTGCGGGGTATACTTGTCCTTTGCCCCATTGCCCCTTGCTCCACATCTGGTTGGCCAGCATCTGTACGCTCCTGTCACATTCGGGCCAGTTCTGCATGCTGGGTGATGAGGTGGGCTTGGGACCTATGATGGTCAGCCCATCCTTGACCAGTCGGGCTATATCGGCCAATACTTCCGGACGCATGGTGGTCTGGTTGGGGAGTACCAGGGCATGATAGGTCATGCCTGTGGCCAGGCAGAGTTTCCCCTCGCTTACCCAAGCCGTATGGAGCACTTCAGCATTCAGGAAGTCGAAGCTGTAGCCTCGTGGGAGGGCAGGGTTGCATTCTCCTGTCATCTTGGGCGCATCTTCACCTATATAGTATGCCACATCCGCCACGTACGATCCCTGCTGCAGCATCATGTTGCATCGGCGCAGATAGTCGGTAAAGAGGTCCATCTGTGAGAACCAGGTGTTCTTGCGTTGGAAGTCGTTGCCGAATGGAGCACTTATGCCAGGCAGGGTGGTATCGTCGGGCTGCTGGATGAAGAGGTGCAGTAGGGTGGCATTGATACCTTCGCAGAAGAATCGGTCTGTGCGTTGCTTCATGACCGCAGGGTAACGGCTGAAGTTGGGACCTCCTGCGGTACATGATTCTGCCCAAACCTTACGTTTACCATAGATGTGTGCGCACGAACTGGCTGCACGGTTCTCGATGTCACCCAGAGAGCCTTCGCTCCAGAATTCTCCTGCCACTTCGTCGCTCTGTCCTCCATACATAAGAAATTCACTGGGGAATCCCCAATGTCCATAGCACTCCAGCCAGGTGGTGAGACCATGCTTGTGACTGGCGTCACGCAGTCCGCCCACATAATCGTAAGCCACGCGGTCGGCTATCAGTCGGCGCAGGTCCCACAGGAAGCGTTCGCTCTGGTCCTGCGAGCCGATGACAGTCCCATAAAGTGTGGGGATATAGGGAATGGGGTCATAGCCATATCTGTTGCGGAAGGATTCCACCATGTCATCAGTCCAGTTCAGTCCGCCTGTCTCATAACTGTCTTCCACCACTATCTTGAATGTAGAACGGTCCTTGGCAGGGATGCGTCGGAGCAGTTCGCCCAGGAAAGCATCAAAGTGACTGGCCACATGGGTTCTGCTCAGCTTGTCCACCTCATATCCCGTTCCTTCCTTGCTGGCGGGACCATTGGTCACACCCGTGGAAACCATTCCTGTGCGAATGATGGTCCATTGTCCTTTAGGTGCTTTCCAGGTGAGTGTGCCGTCCTCCTTCATGCAGGCAGTAAGGTCGATTACTTCGGAGGGTTGGGTTACGGTCATCTGGGAAGGCTCCTGCTGTGTGGCCCACATATATTCTCCCCACATGGGCAGAGGGGTCTGATACATCTTGGCCAGGGATTTCTCGGCGTATCTCTCCACTTGTGGCTGGTCGGTGATACGTGCTTGGAATTGGCAGTCCCTGGGTCCTCCTGTGGTCACGAGTCTGAGGTCCTGTGTCTGCACATCGGGCAGAGTGATGCTGATGGGTGCCCATGGGATGAAGCCTACGTTGGGAGCACTATTTGTGCGGTCGAGGTGTACTGTTTTCACATCCTCATACCCATCACCCTTCTTCGCCTGTATCTTCATGTTCACCAGCAGGTACTCGCTGGTGGTGAAGGTGATGTTGCGCAGGGTCTTGATTGCATCAAAGTGTATGTCGGTAATCAGGTCTTCGCCTGTCTTTTTCTCAATGATGACGGTAGTGTCCGTTTGGGCGACCTGTTGGGGAAAGGCCAATACCTTCACATCGGTGGACTCTGAGCCCAGAGCAGGTAATGTGAAGGTCTGCAAGGTTCCGTTTCCCTCTATCTCCACACGCTCACCCTTGAGATAGCGCATGCTTTGCTCAGGCTTGATCCATGGACCTCCACTCTGTGACCATCCGGGACAATTGAAGATACCTATCTCTATATCCAGTTCGCCAGCCCGCTTGAGGGCAGCGTGCATTACTTCCCACCATTCTGGCGTGAGCACTTTTACCTTGCCGGGCTTTACATCATCCTGCCATATGTTACCTATGAAGGCTCGTGTGATGCCTGCTCGTTTCATGGCTTCCAGGTCATGCTGTACTCCTTCCACAGAGAGATTGTCGCTCATCCAGTACCAGTATACCGCCACTCTGTGCTCTTCAGGCACCTGCTCAAATTTCTGTTGGAGCATTTCTGCCCGTGCGGATGTGGCAGTGAGACTGCTTAGGCACAGCAGTCCCAGGGATATTCTCCTTGCTATCTGATTCATCCTTTTCTGTTAGTATTATGGTGTTTTTAAGTTCTTTGCTTATCATCTGTCACTTAATGCACACCAGTGTGGCTCCAAATCCGTATTCGCGGAAGGAAGCATCCTGTACGGTGCATTGCTTGTATCGGTATTTGAGTTCCTGCAGGATATTCTTGCGCAGGACACCTTCGCCCTTGCCGTGAATGAACACGATGCGCTTGCCTTTCTTCTTCAGGTTCTCGTCCATGACCTTGCGGAATTCCTTCATCTGTACCATCAGGATATCTCCGCTGCTCAAGCCATCGGTATTGTCAAGCAGTTCCTCAGCATGCAGGTCCACCACCAGTTCCTCTGGCTGTGCATTGGGCTTGGAGGGTTTGGGCTTGCTCTCAGAGGGTTTCTGTTCCTTGGTAGGAGTTGCGCTCAGCAAGGCTTCCTTGATTTGCTCAGCATCGGCAAAGGCAGTTCTTATGGGCTTGTCGTCCCGCACTACGCTTACTGTCCAGCAGGGATCTCGGAAGAATTCATCGGGCTGGAACGTATGTAGTTTGTAGAATTTCGTGCAGTCCAGTCGGAGTTCCGTACTCAGGGCAGGCTTCAGCATGAAGGTCTTATCCTGTTTCCATGCCAGAGTCTGTATGCAGAGGCGCTCCCAGTCGGCCAGTTCCTGACGCTCTATTTCCGTGATAAAGAGTTTGCTGTTGGGCTCCACCACAGCATTGAACAAGGCACTCCAGGCAGCCCCGCTGGATTTCAGTATGAGTGTCTGCACATAATAATTACTGTCGTTTATCACATAGGCCTCAAAGGTGGTGGAGGAGATCTCCTTGATGTTTTCGGGCAGGAAACTCAGATAAAGGTTTATCTGTTCGGCGCCTTTGCGTTCCTGAGCTTTGGGCTTGAATGTGATGGGTCTGTCGGCAGGTTCCCAGTCTTCATCTTCCTGCCTGGACTTCTTCCCTGTCGGTTTTACAGTATTCTCCACCACTTTCCTTGTGCCGGTGTTTACCTTTCCTATGTCGTAATCGTTGTCATCCACCACTACCACCTCTTTCCTGAGCATGGGAATCTCAAACCCATCTTCATCCTCCACCAGTACGATGTCTTTTCCTTGGAATCCACATATGCGTCCGCCTCCGACCTCGGAGAGGAAGCGTACCTTGTCACCTATGTTCATGTCTTTTGTTCTCCTTTATTGTTTCTAAAGATACAAAATTATAGGTTTTCTGTGGATTTTAGGGGCAGTCTGCACCTGAAATGCAGTATCTTTGCAGGCAGAAACGAATAGTATGGATACAAAACAGATACAGATAAGCGATTATAGCTATCCTCTTCCCGACGAGCGTATTGCCAAGTTCCCCCTTCCCGTACGTGATGACAGTAAGCTTCTGGTCTACCGTCACGGACAGGTAAGTCATACGGGTTTCCGTTCGCTGCCTTCCCTCTTGCCCGAGGGGGCGCTGATGGTGTTCAATAATACCCGAGTCATCAGGGCAAGACTACATTTCCGCAAGGATACCAGGGATGCGCTCACCCAGGGTGCACTTATTGAGGTCTTCCTGCTCGAACCGGCTTCTCCTGTAGAGTATCAGGAGAACTTCTCCTCGCGTGCACACTGCCAGTGGCATTGCATGATAGGCAATCTGAAGAAATGGAAGGAAGGTCCTCTGCATCTTACCATCCAGTTGCCTGGCGAGGACATTGTGCTTACTGCCACCCGACAGAGTCAAGCCAGCGGTACATCTCACCTGGTGGATTTCCAATGGACTGGGAATGCCACCTGGGCGGAAATCCTGGATGCCATAGGCGAATTGCCTATCCCTCCATATCTCAATCGCAAGACTCAGGCATCGGACCTGGTTACCTATCAGACCGTGTACAGCCGTATCAAGGGCAGTGTGGCAGCCCCCACGGCAGGCTTGCACTTTACAGAGCGTGTGCTGCAGGAGATAGATGCACGTGGCATAGAACGCCAGGAAGTGACCTTGCACGTGGGAGCAGGTACATTCAAACCTGTGAAAAGCGAGTGTATAGGAGAGCATGACATGCACACCGAGCATATCTCTGTAAACAGGTCCGTACTGAAAGCGCTCCTCCAGCATGGGGCAGAAGCGATAGCCGTTGGTACCACCTCTGTGCGCACGCTGGAGAGTCTCTATTATATGGGCATACGTGCACACCAACTCATGCTGGCTGCGGAGGACTCTGGTGATGCCGAAGAGCTCCATGTGCAGCAATGGGAACCTTATGCTCAGGATGCTCCGGCTCCTGCAGCTGTCGACGCCATACTCTGGCTCCTGCAGTATATGGATGCACATGAACTGGATGTGCTGCATTCCAGCACGCAAATCATCATCGCCCCGGGATACAGATATCACATAGTAAAGATGATGGTCACCAACTTCCATCAGCCTCAGAGCACCCTGCTGCTCCTGGTGAGTGCATTCGTACAGGGAGACTGGCGGACTATCTATGACTATGCCCTGGCCAATGACTTCCGTTTTCTCAGTTATGGCGACTCATCGCTCCTGATACCATGATAGCTACTGGAAAAGACAACTCCGAGGAGATGTTCCCCATCGTGGATGAGGATGGAAACATCACGGGCGCAGCCTCAAGGGGCGAGTGCCATGGGGGCAGCATGTTCCTACACCCTGTAGTGCATCTGCATGTGTTCAATTCCCAGGGAGATCTCTTCCTGCAAAAGCGTCCTGCATGGAAGGATATCCAACCAGGCAAATGGGATACAGCAGTAGGCGGACACGTGGACCTGGGCGAGAATGTTCATCAAGCCTTGGTGCGTGAGGCTGCCGAGGAATTGGGTATTGATATCTCTCCTCTGCAGGTGGAACCATTGGGGCATTACGTATTCCAGTCTTCGCGCGAGAGGGAACTGGTATTCCCCTTCAGAGTGGTGTTTGATGGAGACATCCGTCCCAGTGAAGAGACCGATGGCGGACGTTTCTGGCCTGAGGAGGAATTGCGTCAGGCACTGGGTAAGGAGGTCTTTACTCCTAATTTCGAAAGTGAGTATCAGCGCCTGTTCCTCTCTGAATCCTAATTCCGTTTCACTCCCATTGGGGAGTATTCTGCCTGTTCCGAGCAGATTCCTATGACATGCGGGTAATCTGTGAGGTGACTCATCAGGGAGAGGATGGGCCCACACAGGTTTGATTACGGCAGTATCCCAAAACATTTTGCCAGGATATACCACAGGGGCGAGCCTCATAAGAGACCCGCCCCTGATACTGATGGGTTATAAATGTTCGTTTAGTCTTACTTCACCATCACCTTCTTGCCATTGATGATGTACAGACCCTTCGTGGTCTTCTCCACTCGTATGCCGTTGATGGTGTAGATGCCTGTTGACTTCACGTCGGTTTCTGCTTCTGCGCTTGTGACGCCCGTGCCACTCTCTTGGAAGAGTTCAACTATACGCTCAGGTGACAGGGCTGTGCTGTATACGCGAGCCACAGCAATATCACCACGCCATGCATTGCTGGCCTTGGTGGCTCCGGAGGGATCACCACCGATTCCAAACCAGTTGCTTCCCACGGTGGGGAATACCACGTATCCGGGAAGATCCACGGTAGCTATCCGTTCGCCGTTGATGTAGATGCTTGCCTCGGAGGCTTCCTTGTCCCAAACACCTATCACGTGGTAGAAGACGCCATTCTCGATGGCAGAGTTAGCGTCACAACGTGCCCAGGAGCTGACGTATACGGGAGAAGCATTGGCATTGAAACGGAACACAGGTACTTCGTCCACGATGGCAGTCTCAAAGCCTGTACCACCAGTCTGCATGGCAGAGAAGGGCTTGGCCACTTTGGTAGGAATGATGTCGTCCACATAATCGGCCTTGAGCACCATCTCCAGACTATGACTGTTCTCCAGACCACTGCGGAAGAGCATGTCCTGCTCAAAGTCCACCTTGTAGTAGTTGGCAGGGCCTGCTCCCCATTCATTGTCGAAGCTTGCCACGTTGCGTTTCATCTCCTCGTTGTAGTATGCTGTGGGAGCGCCTATAGTCTCCACCTGCATCTTCATGGGTGATGCGTCGTAGGCAGTTCCATCCTCGTTGAAAGCAATGTCCAGCATCAGCTCGGGTGCAGTCAGCCAGTCGGAAGCCTGGTTGGTGTAGGTGCTGTCGGCTTTCATACCTACCACTCCATGTGTGGGATCAAGTACGGGGTAGGGGTCTGTACCCAGAGTCTGGAACCACTTGGGGTCGGTGGTGTTGCCTTCGTTGAGTATGTAACAGATGGCTCCGCTGGCCAGTTCCTCGGGTGTGATGATAGTGCCCTGAGCACCGAATACGGAGAACACATGCTTCATGACTGTGGTGGTGTTGCGAATGATATAGTCCGTACCATTGGCAAAGTAGAATCCGTTCACTTCGCTAATGGTCCAGCAGTTGGTGAATGTGCCCTTGCTTCCGCCGCCCCATCCGCTAAATGCAGCGCTCTCACGTGCACCGGTTACCGTACCGGTCACATAACAGTTGGTGACGTAGATGTTGGCAGAATTACCCATATTCACTCCGTAGAGTCCTGATACGTTGGCACCGGTACCGTTTACAGTACCTTCCATGCCCAAGCTCTCAACCACGATGGTTCCTGCCGTATTGTTGCCTCCGATGATTCCCACGTAAGATGCTCCTTCTATAGAGCAGGTGTTGTCAAGCACGAAGTTGCGGATGACAGCTCCATCACCTACGTATCCAAACATACCTCCATAATTCTCCGAAGCGATTATCTGGAAGTTGCTGAATCGGTGACCCTTTCCGTCAAATGTGCCTCTGTAGGGGAGGTTGCTCAAGCCGATGGGTGCCCAGCCCATTCCAGTCATGTCCAAATCGGCATTGACAACGGCAGATGCTGTGTTGTCCTCATTGGCAATGTTGGTAAATGCTACCATCTGACGAGGATTGTTGATTTGATATACGCCATTCTCGTCTTGGACGGGAATCATGTTGAGGATAGTCTCCACGTTTAGGGCCTCTGCCTTACGGGCCTCTTCGGTAGAGAAGGTGCCTTCGTCATATGCTGTGTAGACCAGCTCCAGAGCGTCATATATCTCGTTCATCTCGGAGCCGTCTAACGAAGCGGAGATGAGCGTGGACACGTTCTCTATCATCTGGGCCTTTGTGTGCATGGCATAGTATGCCTCCTTACCCTCAATAATCTGTTCCAGAGTGGTACTCAACTGTGTCAGAGCCTCTATCTTGGCTGTTGTGCTGTTGGCTTCCTTGGCTGCGGCCACGTTGGCTTGGAGCTGTTCCTTCAGTGCCTGCGGGAAGTTGCGTGCAGGTGCCTGGTTCTGGTCCAAGGGGTCGTAGAGGGTGAGTATGGTATTGGCGCGCTCCAGTTGCTCATTCAATATGGTTTCAACGGCAGTGGCGGTGGGGGCATCCTCCTCTGTTCCGCAGTAGACGAGCTTGGAATTACCAAACAGCAACTGGAAGCCGATCTTTTCGGAAGCATTTCGGCGCAGACCTATGGTCAGAGTTCCGTCTTCGCCCACCTTGGTGAGGACACCCACCTGATAACGTTCTCCATTCATGGCATAAGCCATTGTGGCCAGACCTGGTGGGATGAAGCCTAAGGTGTCATTATCCTCTGTCTTTGTTGTGCTGAATCCATCATCATAGATAATATGGTCAACATACGTTCCAGTGATGGCACAGTTCACACCATCGATGGCTGTTTCCTTGGGCTGATAATCCTCCCTCACTACGGAAATCACGGATGTGTTGTTGTTGGCATACAGCAGAGCGTGGTGGTCATAGGAATATCTGTTGCCTCCCGCCTTGCTCGTTGCGTTCATGGTGAGCATGTAATAGCCAGGTCTTATGCCTGTCAGTGTCTGCGAGAAGTTTACAGAGTCTGCGCTGTAGCTCTCGCCCACGTACCAGGTCTTTTCCTGTACCTGCTGTGCCCATGTGCTTATTTTGGTTCCTTCCCATCCGTTGGTTCCGTCGCTCAGGTCGGGATTGGTGAGGAGAGATGTAACGTCCATGCCAGGCTGATATCCGCCTGCGATGGCCTTGTTGAGCATCTCCTCTACTCGGTCCATTTCCTTATATATAAGAGAGTCGGCAGCCAGGTGTGTATCTGTGATGTGGATATATCCTCCCAGAGGCCAGTTGTCATTGGGCTCTGCTGTGCTATTCAAGTAGTCCTCCAGAGCATCTCTGTCGGCACCGAAGAAGTCGTTGTGCTCATCCAGATAGGTGGATATCTCCTGGCACTTGGCCACGTAGGCCGCATAGACATTACTGCTGATGACCACGGTGTCACGCATGTGGAGCATGGCCGTGTAGGCTGGCAGGAATTCTGCTATAGTGCTGGTGGCGGAGAGTGCTTGCGCCAGAGTGCGACACTCGTCTATCAGTCTCTGTTCTGCCATGACTTCGTCGAGATACTCATACTCGGCATTCTGAATGCTGTTGGCAATATCCTGAACCTCAGCATCCGATGTGAAGCTGATATATTCCTGGCCAGCCTTTATCACTATGGCGTGTGTGGGGTCATTCACGGGGTAGTCGTCCTCGCCGATGTTCTGGTACCAGGCCAGGTTTGTGTAGTCATTGTTGATAAGGTTGAAGCAGAGAGCGCCAGTGCTCACCTCTTCCTGGCTCACGGGTTTGCCCTGTGTGCCATACATGGAGAATACATTGTTCAGAGTGACGTATCCTGCAGGTGCTGTGAGATAAGTGTCATCACCTCGGGGAGAGTCGCACTCGCCGATGGCATAGCAGTTTTCCACCAGGGAGTTGTAGCCCAGCCACCCTGCCAGGAGTCCGTCTTCAAGCAGACCATGTACGCCACCTGTCACATAACTGTTGCGAAGGGTGATGTTGCATGCTGTGGTTTGTCCGGGTACGCAACCCACCAGGCCACCGCAGTTGAAACCATCCTCCAGGCCATTGACAGTACCTTCCATGCCCACGTTCTCCAGCAGTACGTTGCCTGCCCATTCTCTGACCTGTCCGATGAAGCCTGCCACATGTGTCTTACCTGTGAATGTGCAGGTCTCGTCCAGACGGAGGTTCTTGATATAGGCTGGTTCTCCTGCTCGGGCCTCCTCTTCGTTCTGTGGCTTTTCTGACAGACTGTTCATTACAGATACGAGTCCCACAGGATTGATGTCGTCTATAATTTCCAGACCGCTGATGCAGTGGTGCTGTCCGTCGATATGTCCGCAGAAGGGCACAAGCTTGGTTCCAGGTGCCACATAGTGACTGTTGGCGGTTGCGTCCATCTCGATATCGGCGGTCAGACGCATGTTGGAGTAGGGGTCTACCTTGGTCAGAGATGCCCACCATGCCAGCTGGTATCCATTCTCAATCTCGTACCATCCGTCGGCAGCAGGCTGCATATAGGTCTCGTCCCATGAACCGCAGATGTTGCAGAAGCCTTCTTCCATTTCGTGAGAAGGCTGGTCCTTCACTTGGGGGGCATTGGTGTACTCCTTGTTGCCAAGGGGACTGCCGTCACAAAGCCATGAGTCAGCAATACAGTATACTGGACTGTGCCCGTTGGAGAAAGGCACGGGCGCTACATCGGTACCTATGGTCTGATAGAAGTTGGTACCGCCTTGCTCATTGTTGTTCAGTGCAAAGGCCAGAGCTCCGGATGCAACGTCATCGGCACTCACCTCAATGAGGTTGGCGGGAATGAATGATGTACCTACAGGGATGTAGTACACATTGCGCCATGAGGCACCCGATCCGCGACTCACATAGTTGAAACTGTTGAGGCTGTTGAATACTACTCCTGTCACTTCACCCACAAAGAGGCAGTTGGAGATATCACCGCCACCATTGCTCCAGCCTACAAATCCGCCACAATGCTCTGTGATGTTGTCGCCAATCATCTTACCGGCAAACACCACGTTCTTCATCTTGTATGCACCATCACCAAAGGCCATGATGCCACCACCGCCAGTGTCATATCCTTTGGTGATGTTCATCTCCACATCACAAAAGATGTTTTCGATGACTGTTCCACCTGTGCTGTGGGCTCTTCCAACCACCGTTCCTGGATGTTGGTTGACACTCTGGAGGGTTCCCGTCACATAGAGATTACGTACTGTGCCTGCCATGTATTGGAAGATACCGCAATCATAAACGGCGTTTTTCCAGGCAATGCTGATCTTGTGTCCTTGTCCGTCAAAGACTCCCATGTATGGCTTATCCGCAGTGGTACCAATCATGGTGGCATCCTCGCCCAAATCAATGTCTGAGGTTAAGACAGCATTGATGGCATTGTTGCCGTCGTTGACCATCGTAGCAAACGCTTTGTAATCCTCCAGACTGCCTATCTGGTAAACACCATCCACAGCGTCTATGGCGTGTGTCACAGTGCTTGCGAGGAGCAGAATAGCCGAAAGGAAACATCGTAGTGCAGATTTTCTTCTCATGTGCTTTTCTTTTTTAAAGGTTGATAGACTATAGTATAACTAACTCAATATTCGGTTCCCAGTTGTAATCACGGACGCAAAAAGAAGAATCTCCAGTCTTCTCTTGTTTTTTTTACTTACCCCAATAGGTATCTGCTGCAAATTTAAGGAAAAATAACAAATTAAAAGAAACAATGATTATTTTTTCTTATCTGTCTGTTTCTGTGTATATTCAGAACGTGTTTTCTGCATCTTTTAGGAGCATGCAGGGGCTTTGTCTTTTGCGCTTATTAGAGACATTTTCGTGCCTGAAAATCTGATATGTCCCTACTGGAACCATGCTGTGATAATCCTCCCTGCTCATTTAGTGACAGATTTAGGGCGAAAGCTTGCAGAGATTAAAACGGAAATATACTTCTAAGTTTGTTGGTAATTTTGTAACTTTGCGCTATGAGAACCCTTATAAAGGGGCTGAAGAGAAGCCCTTAAGGGCATTCTTCTTAGGCATCCTTGGGATTGAAGAAAAAGTTTAGAACCATATACATATTAAACAAAAACGAAAAGAATGAAGGACTTAATGAAAAGGTGTGGAGTGCTGGTTGCATTCCTGTCGGGTTGCACTGCCGTGGGAGCTCAAGGCCTTACGCAGTATGTGGACCCGAAGATTGGTACCGGTGACCATGGACATGTATTCATGGGCGCTAACGTACCCTTTGGCATGGTAAATGCCGGACCTACTCAGTTGGAGCAGGGATGGGACTGGTGCTCTGGCTATCATGAGACAGGCAAGAAGATAATCGGGTTCGGTCAGATGCATCTGAGCGGAACAGGATGTGGTGACTTGGGAGATATCTCCCTGATGCCCACCTATGGAGATGTGGAACTGTCCAGAGAGGGTCTGGCCAGCGAATACAGTCATGCCAATGAGGTGGCCGTTCCGGGATATTACAGGGTGCTGCTTGACCGCTTCGGCATTCAGGCAGAGATGACTGCCACCAAGCGCGTGGCACTGTATTGCTTTACCTATCCCCGTGGAAGCAACAATGCCAGAATTGTTATTGACTTGGAAAACACCGTAGGTGACAATACCAAGGAGGCTCGTGTGGCCCCTCTGGACGAATATACACTGGTGGGATACCGCAGAAGTAGCGGTTGGGCCAGCGACCAGCATGTGTACTTCTGCATCCGTTTCAACCGTCCTATGCACAACTGGTATTCCAAGGACTTGAACGCCAATTATGGAGAAGCTACCTTCGAACTCTCTCCTGGCGATCAGGTGATGGCCAAGGTGGCACTCTCTCCCACCAGCGAAGCCAATGCCATCATGAATATGAACCAGGAGATGCCGGGCAACTTTGATTTCAAGGCTGTGGCTACTGCTGCCAACGAGGCATGGGAAACAGAGCTGGCTCGTATCAATGCCACCTTCCGCACCGAGCGCGAGAAACGTATTTTCTATACCGCCATGTATCACTTCATGGTTGCACCGCAAATCTGGTGTGACGTGACTGGCGACTACATGGGTGCAGATCTCAAGGTGCACAGAGGAGCCAAGTATGAGACACTCACCACATGGAGCCTGTGGGACACTTATCGTGCGGCACATCCCCTGGCCACACTCATCATGCCCGACCGAATGTCAGACTATGCCAATACCATGATGGCCATCTATCGTGAACATGGCGAGTTGCCCATGTGGCATCTGACCAGCTGTGAGACTTACTGCATGGTGGGCGAACCAGGTATTCCTGTGCTGGCAGACATGATTCTCAAGGGCGAGTGTGGAGATATCAATCAGGAAGAGGCTTTTGAGGCCATGAAGGCAAGCCTTCTTCCCACAGAGTATGCCAAGGTGAGGCGACTGCCCCTGCGTGGAAAGGATTATCTGGCAGATCTCGGTTATTTGCCCTATGATGGCCGCGAGGGAGAGACAGTGGCCAAGAACCTGGAGTATTATCTGGCCAGTTGGGCTGTGGCACAGGTGGCAGGCAAACTGGGACATAAGGAGGACAGTATACGCTTCTATAACCTCAGCCAGAACTATCATAAGCTGTGGGACAAGCGTGTGAAGTGTATGCGTGCCCTGGACACCAATGGTAATCTCAGACCTCTGCCCGAGGATTTCAATCCTCAGTTCCAGACGGGGGACTACACCGAGGGCAATCCCTGGCAATACGCTTTCCTGGTGCCTCATGATGTGAACGGTCTGGCTGAGCTGATGGGCGGAAAGGAAGCTCTCGATGCTCATCTGGATGCCTTGCTCAATGCACCAAGCGACTTGGGAGAGCACCATAACCCCGACATCTCAGGACTCATAGGACAGTATGCTCATGGCAACGAACCCAGTCATCACGTCCTCTATATGTATAATTATGTGGGACAGCCACGAAAGACACAGATGCGTGTTCGTCAGGTGATGGACGAACTCTATACCGACCAGCCTGCTGGCCTGTGCGGAAATGAGGACGTGGGGCAGATGTCGGCTTGGTACATCATGTCGGCACTTGGACTCTACCAGGTGGAACCCTGTGGAGGTGTATATCAGTTGGGCTCTCCCATCGTGGAAGAGGCAGTCATTCCTCTGCCAGGAGAGAAGACCTTCACCATCCGTACACACGGAGGGTCAGACAAGGCCATTTACGTGAAGAAGTATGTACTGAACGGAAAGACCATCAAGGGTCATACCATATCGCACAGTCAGATTATGGAAGGTGGTACCCTGGACGTATATATGACTGCCAAATAATAGAATAACAAAACAGAAAGATCAATCAGAAATAACCAATCAAACAGTAATCTATGAGAAATATATTGATCAGTATGATGATGATGGTGCCCGTGGCTGCCATGGCTTCACCATCTGCCGACGTTCCTGCTTATGCTTCTGCCAAGAAGGAACATGTGGCTGTGCAGAGCACATTCAAGAGTATGCGTCCCGAAGAGAAGGATCGCCTGTTCCGTAGTGATGCCGTGGAGAAACAGATTCTGGCACTCAAGGACAAGCTGACGGCCATCGATCCTAAGCTCTACTGGATGTTTGCCAACTGCTTCCCCAATACGCTGGACACCACCGTCCACTATAGTAATGCCGATGGCGATGACGACACGTTTGTCTACACTGGGGATATCCATGCCATGTGGTTGAGAGATAGTGCTGCTCAGGTGTGGCCATATCTCAGGTATGTGAATCAGGATGAACCCTTGCGTCGCCTTATTCGCGGTGTCATACGCCGACAGTTTGCCTGCATCATGATAGATCCCTATGCCAACGCTTTCAATATGGGTCCCATCGGTGGCGAATGGCAGACCGACGAGACAGAGATGAAGAAGGAACTCCATGAGCGTAAATATGAGATAGACTCTCTCTGCTATCCGCTCCGCCTTGCATATGAGTATTGGCAGCGTACGGGGGACACAAGCATCTTCGATGCCAAGTGGATAGAGGTGGTAAAGGCTATCCTGGCCACTTTCCGTGACCAGCAGAACTGGAACGGAGTGAAGACCAACTATCATTTCCGTCGTGAGACACGTGCTCTGCATGATACCCGCAGCAATGACGGTTATGGTCATCCCGGTAAGGCATGCGGACTGATAGCCAGTGCATTCCGTCCCTCTGATGACAGCACCATCTTCCCCTTCCTCATCCCCAGCAATTTCTTTGCTGTGAGTGTGCTTCGCAAGGCTGCCACCATCCTGCGCCAGGTCAATCAGGAGAAGGTGCTGGCAGGGGAGTGTGAGCAACTGGCCAGTCAGGTGGAACTGGCTCTGAAGGAGTATGCGGTGGTAGAGCATCCCAAGTATGGCAAGATATATGCCTTCGAGGTGGACGGCTTCGGAAGTGCTCTCCTGATGGATGATTCCAATGCGCCCAGCCTGCTCTGTCTTCCTTATCTTACCGATGTGTCTATAGATGATCCTATATATCAGAATACCCGTCGTTTTGTGTGGAGTGAGGATAATCCTTATTTCTTCCGTGGCAAGGCTGGGGAAGGCATCGGAGGTCCACATTGCGGCCTGGACAAACCTTGGCCCATGAGTCTCGTCATGAAGGCTTTCACCACCAACGACAGAGCAGAGAAGGAATGGTGTGTGCAGCAGATACTGAAGACAGATGCAGGAACAGGTTTCATGCACGAGTCTTTCAATAAGGATGATGCCGCCGACTTCACACGCTCGTGGTTCGCTTGGGCGAACACCCTCTTTGGCGAGTTAATAGTGGATATGTATGCAGATAATTAAAAGAATCATGATTCGGGGAGCCTTTTGTGCGGGGCTCCTCGCTTTCTTCTTCTCTTCCTGTAGTCCTGTGGACAGACAGGAAAGAGAGGACGCACTCTCTTTCCTATATCAGTACATGCCTTTGCCCGACAGCGTCGACTATCCCCGCGAATACTGGGAGCGATGTGTGGAGGCCACTCTGCAGGCTCGACATGAGATGCCGTGGGGCAAGAGTGTGCCAGAACGCGAATGGAAACATTTCGTTCTTCCTGTTCGGGTGAACAACGAAAACCTGGATGAGGCTCGAGTAGTGCTCTTCCACGAACTGAAGGACAGGGTGAAGAATCTGAGTATGTATGAGGCTGTGCTCGAGGTCAATCACTGGTGCCACGAGCACGTGACTTATCAGCCTTCCGATGCCCGTACCAGTGCTCCCTTGGCTACCATGGCTTCGGCTATCGGACGATGTGGCGAGGAGAGTACCTTCTGCGTGGCAGCCCTTCGCTCGGTGGGCATTCCTGCTCGACAGGTGTACACCCCCCGATGGGCACATACCGATGACAATCATGCCTGGGTGGAGGCTTGGGTAGACGGTAAATGGCATTTCCTTGGGGCTTGCGAACCAGAGCCCGTGCTTGACCTCGGATGGTTCAATGCTCCTGCTGGCAGAGCCATGTTGATGCATACCCGTGTGTTCGGCCATTACGACGGTCCCGAACAGGTGGTGCGCCAGACACCTTGCTTTACGGAAATCAACGTTACAGCCAACTATACCGATGTGTCAACCCTGGTGGCCAGAGTGACTGATGCTCAGGGAAACCCCGTGGAGCATGCCTCTGTCTCCTTCAGGCTGTACAATTACGCTGAGCTGTATCCCATAGCCACTTTCCCCAGTGGTCAGGATGGATGCGCTGACCTCACATGTGGCCGTGGTGACTTGGTCGTGTGGGCAGCACATGAGGGGAAATTCGGATTCTGCAAGGCCAGTGTAGGCGAGCAGGATACCATACAGGTGGTGCTGGACAAGGATTCTTCCTATTCCGGTGAACTGGAATTCGATCTTATCCCTCCTCCCGAGCGTGAAAACAAACCCCAGATAACCTATGCACAGCAGAAGGCCAACAAGAGGCGCCTGGCCCAGGAGGACAGCATACGCAATGCTTACATGGCTCAGGCTTTTGCCCAGGACAGCACCGATGCTCTGATGATAAAGGCGCGTGCCAACCATCATGTGCTGAGAGATTTCCTGAAGTCGCAGCCCGATGAGGAGGCATGCAGAAAACTCTTCGGAACACTCAGTGACAAGGATTTGCGTGATGTGACGGCCGAGGTGTTGGCTGACCATTTCTCCGGTCGGAGTCTGCAGGCAGACACCCTGTGGCTTGAGTATGTGGCTTCTCCTCGGGTGAGCAATGAGATGCTCACTCCCTGGCGGGCAACGCTGACTCAGGCTTTCTCGGGAATGACGGCTTCCGAGATTGTCCAATGGGTAGGGGACAGCATCCGCGTGGAGGAAGACAGCAATCCCATGCGTCTCTGCATGAGCCCGGTGGGGGTGTATCGTCATCGTGTGACAGACAGTCACAGCCGGGACATCTTCTTCGTTTGCGCAGTCCGCAGTGCAGGCATTCCAGCCCGCATCCACTCAGTCACAGGCCAGATTCAGTGGGCCGATGCAGAGGGTAGGTGGCAGGATGTGCATTTCGGACAAACGGCAGACGAACCATCTGCTCAGGGCCTGTTGCGCTTGATATATACGGATACGGATGTCCAGGAAGATCCTGCTTATTATACCCATTTCACCCTGTCGCGTATTACAGATGGAATCCCTCGTCTGCAGGAGTTTGACGAGGGAAGTACCACCTGGTCCAACACCTTCTCGCAGGGTGTTCAGATGCAGGCCGGACAGTACCTCATGGTCAGCGGTACACGTTTGGCCACAGGAGGTGTGCTGGCTCATCTGTCCTTCTTCGGCTTGCCGCAGGATGCCACTTCCAGCCCGACTCTGCATTTGCGTAAGAGTGAGGATCGCCTCTCCGTCATCTCGTCGTTCAACTGCGAACTCGGTTTCACCACACCCAAGGGAAAACATAAGTCGATTCTCGAGGCTGTGGGACGTGGATATTTTGTGCTGGGACTGATTACCAGCAATCACGAACCCTCTACACATGTGTTGCGTGATATGTGTGACAACAATATCTATCTGTGCCGTTGGGACAGACCTTACTTGCTGCTCTTCCCCTCGCAGGAGGAATATGACCGTTTCCGGAGGAGAGACTATGATGAGCTGCCTGACAATGTGCTCTTCGGTATTGCAGATCCCGAGACGGTCAAGGCCATGCAGATAGAGGAACTCACGCATGGATCCACCGAATTGCCCATCTTCATGATGTGTGACACCTTCAATAGGGTGGTATGGTACCGACAGGGCTATTCCATCCACATGAGTCAACAGATTATGGATGTCATCATGAAGTTGATGGGATTGATGTAGTCTGTCCCGTCTCCGTTGTGGGGCTGGGGAAGAGAATAGGAAACAGTAAGGGGCGACATCTGTCACAATAGCTGGCTGATGTCGCCCCTTGGAGTTTCTCCTTCCTTGGACATCCTCGTCGAAATATGATTTCAGATACTCCATGACAGAACGTTTATTCATAGGCTGACTGACCTGAGCAATAGGGAAACTGCGGAGAATCTTTTTTTTGTTGTGTGGTTGTTCTATGGATAAAATAATGTAATTTTGCATAGATGAAACGTGACCACAACGATAGTGGAATCTATAAACTAACGAAATTTATGCATAATATGACGAAATTTTGGATTGTGGCAGCCTTGTTGCCGCAGTTCGCATGGGGACAGGTGTTTACGTCTGTTTCTCTGGAGAATGTGAAGGGTTCTGAGCCAGGTGATGTGCGCGTGGCTTCCGTCAGTCGCGACGGACGCTATGCATTGGTCACATCCATGTCCAATCAAGGTCTGGAACGTGTAACGTTGGACGATGGTACACGAATCAGACTGACAGACAATGCAGGAGCAGGATTCTCTCCTGTGATGAGTGATGACGGGCTGATGGTCATGCATTGCAGTGACATCTATGACGAGAATCACATGCTTCATACTGCTGTAGATGTGGCCGACGTGTCAACAGGCACCTCTGTGCGTGTCATGGAGCCGAATCGTGACCTTGTCTCCTTCCATTTCGATGGAGCACAGGCTGTGGTGGAGAATGGTGTGAACACTATCCGTCGCCGGGTAGGTGCCAAGGTGTCCGCTGCCGAGGATCGGCCTACCGTTTCATGCCAGGACTTGAAATTACAGCTCACACGTGACGGACACACGGTGACGCTTACTCCCAACGGTGACGATGAGGACACCCGATACATATGGGCCAGCATCTCGCCCGACGGCACGCGTATCCTGTATCATGTGTCCTCAGAGGGTACTTATGTGTGTGACCTCAATGGAGAGAATGTGCAGTTTGTGGCCTTCGACTGCTTGGCTCCTCAGTGGTATGACGATAATACTATTGTGGGCATGAAGGAGAAGGATGATGATCTCTTCATCGTCTCCAGTTCCATCGTGGCCTACACCCTCGATGGCGCAAGGCAACAGTTGACCTCCGATGATGAGGTCCTGCTCTATCCCTATTGCTCTGCCGATTCGGGACGGATAGTTTGTACCCGCCAGAATGGACAGATGGTGATACTCAGTGTGAAAAGATAATACGGTCAGGTAATAAGCAAGAGAAGACAAAGAATCTATGAAAACAAAAGAAATATTGCTGATGGCAGTGTGCCTGTGTATGTCTGTCGCTGCTGCAGGAGATGTCAAGCCCAGAGTATACCTCAATCCTGGTCATGGTGGGTGGAGCCCCGATGACAGACCCTTGGCCACCATTTCTCATCCTATGCTGCCCGAGACAGGACGCCCCGATACCTGTGGCTTCTATGAGAGCAACACCAACCTGTGGAAGACAGAGGAGATAGGACGTATACTGGCCTCTACGGGACAGTTTACTCTGAAGTACAGCCGTCGGGCCAATGGACCCTATCCTTGGGTGGATGGGGCAAGTGACGAGTTTCGTTATAATCGTACCTTGTCGGTGATTGCTGCCGAGGTGGACAACTTCCGGGCTGATTATTTCATCAGTGTGCACAGCAATGCTGCCGGTGATGGAGCCTTGGCCAACTATCCACTTTTCCTCTATCGAGGAACAGATGCAGAGAATGCCGTGAAGGGTAGTAAGGACATGTGTGCCAAGATGTGGCCCTACCATGTGGAGGCCATGAAGTCAGCCTTTGAGTTTATGAGTTACTATAACACCTCAACAAATATCCGTGGCGACCGAGATTTCTATCACTATTCCTGGACCAATGACAAGGGGTATGAGGGTTATCTGGGTGTGTTGATGCACGGCAGGCCCGGTTACCTGGTGGAGGGATATTTCCACACCTATCAGCCCTCACGTCACAGAGCACTCAATCCTGACTGGTGCAGGATGGAAGGCCGCAGATATGCCCGTGGTATCATCAACTGGTTTGGCCTGGAGGAGGATTCCCTGGGGTGCATCATGGGGGCTGTACGCAGTAAGACGGAGAAGAGTGACGGACTCAGTCCCTACACCTACAAGCCAGGGACACAGGACGAGTATCTGCCCTTGAATGGAGCCACCGTTCGCTTGAAGGATACGAATGGTAATGTGCTGAAGGTGTATGAGGTGGACAATAATTACAATGGAATATTTGTGTTCACGGACCTCGCTCCTGGCACGTACTTTGTGGACCTGTATTGCCCGGGTTATCGTACGCAACAGGTCAAGTCGTCAAATAATTTGTATAAGGTGGTGGCCAACAAGACTGTATATAAGGTTCATTACATGACCCCGGGCATTACCACTCCGCTTACTCCCATACCTGATGCCATCGAGGCTGTTGAGCAGGATAATACATCAGCCATGGTGGACAAGGTGACGGTCCGTTTGTATGATACGTCGGGCCAGTTGGTGCTGACCACCACGCGTAAAGAACTGGACTTATGTCCGTTGCCTGCTGGGGTGTACGTGATGGAATGTGCCGGTAGGAGCGTGAAGTATTATCGGAAATAACATAGATGGTTTCAGATGGCTTACGCCAGGCTCTCTGCATTTATAGCGAGGAGAGTCTGGCGTACCATTTTTTTGTCGGTATGCCCATTTCTGCGCAGAGAACCATGAATCTCTCTGGTTCCTGTGGCTTCCATGATTACAGGTGCATTCTCTGGTGTGACGCCACAGCCTGCCAGGATGATGATACGCTCTCTTGCTTGGATGACCATACGTTTCAGCAGCTCGAGACCTTCGCTCACGCTGGGTGCATGGCCTGATGTCAGCAGCCTGTCGCATCCCAGGGAGATGATCTGCTCAAGGGCCTCGGAGGGGTTCCTGCATTCGTCAAAAGCACGATGGAAGGTGATGCTCATCCCCTTGGCTTCGTTTATCAGCAGGCGACAGGTTTCTATATCAATATCTCCTTCTGAAGTAAGGGCTCCGATGACCACACCAGCAACTCCCTTGGCTTGAGCCATACGGATAGCACGTACCATACATTCTGTTTCCTCTGGTGAATACACGAAGTTGCCTCCTCGCGGGCGAATGAGTATATGCGTGCGTATTCCTATTTTTATGGCATAGTCAATCATCTCTGCCGATGGGGTTGTGCCACCAATCTCCAGGTCTTGGCATAGTTCCACCCGATGGGCTCCGCCCTCCACTGCCGCGCGCACGCTTTGGAGGTCAGCACAGCACACCTCCAGTATTCTGTTACGTGTGTTCTCTCTTTCCATATCAATACCAAAGTTATGAAATTTACAGGAAAAACACTGCGATGTATGCAAAAAAGTGTTTCTTCTGATAATACTGAGGTGTGAGGCATTTCAAACCGTTTTTTTCGGAACCTTTCTGTGGTACCGTCTTTAATGTCCTGCCCTAAAAAGGGCTCAGTAGAAAAACATGGGGAGATTCCTAAATGAAGCCTATCTCAGACGCACGTACTTGCAAGGACGGATGCACGTACTTGCGGAGACGGATGCACGTACTTGCGGGGATGGTTGCACGTACTTGCAAGGACAGATGCTAAATGAAGGCTTTTCCCGCAAACGTTTGCGGGAACGGCTGCAATGCTTTGCGTCTGAGATGGGCAAAAATGGCACCGGAATCGCCAGTCCTGTTCTGGATAAGAGAAAAGACGGCTCATAAGGGTCACTATAGCCCCCAGAAATATCTACTGAACCAAAAAATGAACTAACTTTGTATTAAGCAATATAAAAAAAAGAAATGCTTATGAAAAGATTTCTGCTGGCCATTTTCCTATGGCAGATGATTATGGCCATTTTCCCTTACCGGGCACTTGCTGCAGATGGCGTAGAGTGGGGCACTGTTGTTTATTCGGAAAATCTGAATGGAGTCTCAACAGTGCGAAACAGAAACAGGCAAGTAAAACAAAACCGAAAGGATTTCAGACTTTCAGATTCGATTGTTGTTGTTTCCAGGCAAGGTAAGTTCATCGCTATCTGTGGAGAGCCATATTTTGTGAGTGAAGGAATACTTCACAGCTTGAAATTGGCAATGGATATATGGGAGGAAAGAATAAACATCTCTGTGCCCATTACTTTTTACGTTGTCTTGCCCGAAGAAATGGATGACGACACCGCGATTAGCACCACAGTGTTATATAGTATGAAATCAAGAGGCGTATCCATGCCAAGAAGTTTATATCAGCAATCATACAATATTATTTCTAAAAATGTGGCAAAGGATACCGTCTGCATAAATGCTTTTGCCGATTGGGGAGTTTCTTGGATATATGATGATGTGTATGCCGGGACGTATTCGCTTACGACCTATTTCCTAAGACACATTGCGCATATCCTTGGTTTTGGAAGTTCTGTCGTGGACAGAAATGGGAACAAAGGATTTGCAGTTCCACACTCATTGTCACCATTTGACCGCCTGCTGGACAAGAATGGTCAAGGACTGAAGGCGACATTCGCGTCTTCTGCAATAGAAAATTACTTCAAGGGCAGCGTGAACGTAAAGACACCAGATGCCTATTATGCTTTATTCGCAGATGGCGACTTCCACCTTGACACGAGTGGGAAATATTTTTCTCTTGGCCATGACAACCTCATGGAACATCCATTGGTTGACGCTTCCCAGTCATTAACCGTCAACGCAGAGACTCTTGATGTAATGGAGGCCATGGGGTGGAGCGTTTCTCCTCACGATGTGGAAATCGTGTGTGACAGCACTGATGCCCAAGGGTACGGTTCCATGTACAGGGGATACACTTTCAGATTGGTGGATCCCACTTCGGGCAGCGCACAGAATCAATGCACTTGGCAATATCAGATATATGCGAACGGTGAATATGTGACCTTGAACACGTTTACCGGCAGCAACTTCACCATATCGCCGGACGTTCGCACAGAATCATTGGATGAATTCAACTGCCAGCAGGCAAGGGTTCTTTGCACTTACAAGGGGAGAGAGTACACCTACCTTCTCTTTCTCGAACCCCGCCCCCTGATAGAAAGTGTCATTTGCAGCAACAGGCATTCCCTTGGCAACGGATTCTATGGATTTGACATCAGTATAAGGACAAGAGGGGCGAATAGCGGCACGGTGAATGTGTACGACGGTGCCGGATCGTCATTTGGCTATCCCATAACGGGAGAAGTCCTGCATGTGGGGCCTTTGGTAGATGGTATGCAAGCCTACGTGGATATTTCCTTGGAAAATTCCTTTGGCTATACCATAGACTATATTGAGTTGGGAGAGATTGAGGAGCAAAAAGAGGCGAGTGCCAAAGGTAACATGCCAAGCATTGCCGTCAGGTGTAACGGGGAACCGGGAAAGACCGTTTTTCAAGATGGGGACAGCGTGACTATGGATTTGGAATATGGGAACACGGCATTGCAGATTGACAGCATGAAATGGGAAGTGGAACTCACAGGAATCTACGGGAAGAATAGGTATCCCCTGTCAAAAGGAACCTCTGCATCCTTTGTCGTGTCACCAGACAGGAAATGCTGCTTTGCAAAATCCGCATACAGACAGTTCGACTGTGGCGATTATTGGGGGATTGGCATCCCCGTTATCACGCCGGACTCTTGCCGCTTCATCTGTACTGCATACATAAGTAGGGGGGAGTGGGACTCCGGTGATAACTGGATAAGTGTCAAGTCCCGGAACTATTCCTTTGACGTGCTCCCTAAATGTCCGGTTCTGGAAGAATTGGAAACATGGACAGAACCTGGTGACGAAGAGTGGCCCTTCACAAGAATAAGAATCAACACGGACAACTATGAGGAGATAGACCTGTATATTCATCCATGGGACTATATCCCTTGGATTAATTCGGTATTCCTCCCAGAGGACGGACTTGAACATATCGTAGAAATGAGAGGATGGGACAACGCTATCGTCTGCTACATAAATAACGAATACGGCGTATACGAAAGCGCTCCACTCAAAATATCGAGACCTGCAGGAATGGACAAGCATGAAGGGCAGCCATCATGCCATATCAGACAGAATGGGAAAGAGGTGACAATAACAAGTGAGGTGTCCTGTAAAGTTGCCATCTATGATATGAGTGGACGGGTTGTATTCAGTACAGAAGGGACAACAGCCACCATTTCTCTTCCTTCTGGCATCTATGTGGCAAAAGTGGAGGACAAGCATGGCAACCGTTTATTAACAAATAAAATATGTATAAGATGAAAAGAAAGCATCTATTAGTCATTTTGCTGGCTTTATTTCTTGGATCATGGGGGCACGCCTAAAACCCAAATAGAGTTTATGTGTCTTCTGGCGCACCGTAAAAAATAGGTCTATCTTCAGAACGGAAAGTTTATGGTGGAACTATAATCAATGTTACATATCAAGGGAGCAAATTTTCTTCTCCTACTGTAAAAGGAGCATTTGAATATGCCTGCAAATTAGTTGAGGACGCGATCCCCACGACCTACCCAATAAATATTACGGTAAAGTTCACGAAAATATCTGATAATAATTGTCTAGCAATGGTAACAAATAGAGATGGGGCTGTGTCGTAAAATGCAATTATGACACAGCCCCAAGTCGAAATCGGGTATTTCGGAGGAAGGTGTTAGGGGGCAAGGCATGTGCGATAGCTGTTCTATTCCTTGAGCGGGTTCCAGCCCTGTGCCTTGAGGTCAAACTCGTTGCCATCGCGGCTGATGAGTTTGTGTCCCTGTCCTTCTGGCGTGATGTAGCCTATCACCTTGATGCCTTCCATTTTGCTCACCACTTCATTGGCGGCCAAAGGTACGGTGAAGAGCAGTTCATAGTCTTCACCGCCGTTGAGGGCGCAGGTGGATACGTTCATGTTCAGTTCCTCGGCCATGGCTGCAGTCTGATAGTCGAGAGGAATGCGTTCCTCGTAGATGCGACATCCCACATGGCTTTGCGTACAGATGTGAAGCAGTTCGCTGCTCAGTCCGTCGCTGATATCCATCATGCTGGTGGGGTGTATCCCTGCCTGACGCAGTCTTTGGATGATGTCTCCTCTGGCTTCAGGCTTCAGTTGGCGCTCAAGCAGATATTCACGTCCGCTCACGTCGGGTTGGAAATCATTCAGCCTGTCCAGCTCCTCCTGGTTGCCTGATTTCCTGGCTTCGGAGAGTTGCTGGTTGTAGACGGTCCGCTCACGCTCCAGCAGTTGCAAGCCCATATAGGCTGCACCCAAGTCTCCGCTTACACAGATGAGGTCCGTGTCATGTGCTCCGTCGCGGCAGATGATTTCTTCAGGAGAGGCTTCTCCAATGGCTGTGATGCTGATGGCCAGTCCCGTGTAGCTGCTTGTGGTGTCACCGCCCACGATGTCCACATGATGCTTGTCGCATGCCTGTCGCATGCCACGGTAGATCTCCGCGATGTCTTCCACCTTGAAGCGTCGACCTATGCCCAGGCTCACGGTTATCTGTTTGGGCGTACCTCCCATGGCGAAGATGTCGCTCAGGTTGACCATGACGGCCTTGTAGCCTAAGCAGTAGAGGGGTACGTAGGTAAGGTCAAAGTGCACTCCCTCCATCAATAGGTCTGTGGTCACGAGTGTGCGCTTGCCCTCTGTGGGGGCAATGATGGCACAGTCGTCTCCGACGCCTTTTATTGAGGATGCATTCTGCAGTTTGATGTCTGATGTGAGGTGGTGTATGAGTCCAAACTCACCTAATTCTGATATTTCCATGGAGTGGTGGTGGTTCTTTCGGTTGTTCTTACTGTACTCATGAGCGGCGAATCATCTCTTCCATGATGGCAGCCATGCGTGGCTGTGCTTCATTGGCTGCTCGTTGTACTTCTTCGTGAGTTACTTTTACAATCTGACCGCTTACTCCCATGTCGGTGATGACGCTCATTCCAAATACCTCTATGCCGCAATGATGTGCCACGATCACCTCGGGTACGGTGCTCATGCCCACTGCATCAGCACCCCAGAGTCCGAACATACGATATTCGCTGGGGGTCTCATAGGTGGGGCCTTGTGTGGCCAGGTATACACCATGCTGAACGTTGATGTCCTTCTCTCTTGCTATCTCATCGGCCAACTGCACCAGTCGGTGACTGTAGGCTTCGCTCATGTCGGGAAAGCGGGGACCGGTGGGCATGTTGGGTCCGTGCAGAGGATTCTCGGGCAGGAAGTTGATGTGGTCGGTGATAATCATGATGTCTCCCACATGGAATTGGGGGTTGGTGCCTCCTGCAGCATTGCTTACGAAGAGGGTGTGGATTCCCAGTTCGTACATGACGCGGATGGGAAATGTGACCTGTTGCATGCTGTAACCCTCGTAATAGTGGAAGCGTCCTTCCATGGCCATCACATCCTTGCCTCCCAGACGGCCAAAGATGAGTTGGCCACTATGTCCTTCTACGGTGGAGACAGGAAAATGGGGTATCTCGGAATAGGGGATGCAGAGGTCTTTCTCGATATGCTCAGCCAGATGACCGAGTCCTGTTCCTAATATGATGGCAGTCTGTGGCCTGTTGGGCATCTTAGCCTTGAGCCAGTTTGCTGTTTCTTGGATTTTGGCGTACATAGTCTTTTATCTTTTGGTTGAAAGTCTTACTCTCGTTTCGCATGAACTCCACTTGGATGGGGAGCACATACATATGCTCTCTCAGTGAGGGAGGAATCTCGGGGAGATGGCGTAAGCGGCTGGCATCTTTCTCCGTGGTGATGATGATTTTGGGTGCTGGCAGGCTGTCGTAGGTCTGCTGGATGAGCGTAAGGTCTTCGGTACTGAAATAGTGGTGGTCGGCAAAGGCCATAGGGGTGACATGCAGAGCATAGCGCCGCATGTCCTGCTCCAGCTGCAGTGGGTTCCCAATGCCAGAGAGCAACAGGATGTGCGGGTCTTGATTGCGCAGTTCGTCCAGGGATATCTTTTCTCCGTGGTCCATATGGGTGAGTTCTCCATAGCGGATGCTGCTGTAGAAAAGGAACTGGAAGGGCTTCAGATGCAGGGCAGAGCGTATCACGCGATATCCCATTGGTTTGATGTTCGTGGGACATTTAGTGATGATGACGATGTCGGCACGGTCCTTGCCTTCTGCTTTCTCTCTGAGACGTCCGGCTGGCAACAGGCGGTCATCGGTAATCATGCGGTGATAGTCGATGAGTAGGATGTTGAGTCCGGCACGTACTCTGCGATACTGGAAAGCATCGTCCAACAGAATCACCTGCACATTGCTCGTCTCCGTATCGGAGCAGAGGCGCTTGATGCCTCGGCAACGGTCACTATCTACTGCTACATGGATGTCGGGAAACTTCTGTTTCATCTGCCAGGGCTCGTCGCCTATCTCATGCATGGGTGTGTCTGGCTTTGCCAGAACGTACCCGCTGCTCTTCCGCTTGTATCCCCTACTGAGGATGGCCACCTTATAGTAGGGACTCAACAGGCGTACCAGATATTCGATATGGGGTGTCTTGCCCGTACCGCCTACGGTAATGTTGCCCACATCAATAATAGGGATGTCATAGGCATAACTGCTCAGAACACCTATGTTGTACAAGGTATTCCTAACGGCTGTGCCTATTCCATAGAGCCAACTGAGTGGAGTAAACCATCGGTTGATCTTGATGTGGTCACCTTCCATCTGTGGGTTTTCTGTATGCGGGGAAGCCCGTCCCTGCATAAGCCGGAGCGGACTTCCTGGGTTGTGCTTGTGGATTTATCTGAAATCGGGGATGAAGGTCATCCTGGCCTGTATGGCATCCTGGTTCTTCAGGTCGCGGATAAGGCTGAAGGCTGGGTAGAACTCGCCCAGGGCAGAACGCATCTGGCTGTCCATGTAGTCTGCTTTCTTCTCTTGCAGCAAGGAGGCAAACCAGGGGGCGGGCTCTGGATAACGTCCCACACTGTATTTCTCTATCTTGGCAGCCTTTGCGGCAGCGGCAATGGCATCGTTCAGATTGCCCAACTTGTCCACGAGGCCTATCTTCATGGCCTGCTCACCTGTCCATACACGTCCCTCTGCTACGGCCTTCACACTGTCCTGGGAAATATTACGGCCCTGGGCTACGCGGCCTGTGAAGAGCTCGTATCCCTGGTTGATATGGGCTTGCATCAGTCTGCACTCCGATTCGTTGAGGGGGCGGCCCATCGCACCAAAGTCACTGTGAGCGTTGGTCTTGACCACATCAAAGCTCAGACCCAACTTGTCGGTGAGCAACTCCGTGGCATCGGGAATCATACCGAAGATGCCTATGCTGCCGGTCAGCGTGGTGGGCTCAGCAAAGATTTTGTTGGCACCGCAACTGATGTAGTATCCTCCGCTGGCTGCCAGGGCACCCATGCTTACGATGACGGGTTTCTCCTTGCTCAGCAGTTGCACCTCACGCCAGATCTGCTCACTTGCATAGGCAGAACCACCAGGACTGTTGACACGCAGGACCACTGCCTTCACGTCGTCATCCTCGCGGAGCTCCTGCAAATCTTTGGTCATCTGCTTTGAGGTGATGGCGCTCTCCTGGGCGAATCCGCCAGTGATGTCTTCTTTGATTTCTCCGTATGCGTAGTAAACGGCAATTTCGTCGTCCACCTTGTCATTCAGTTCTTCCGACAGGGCCACATCGCTGATGCTTACGAAGCGCAGACTCTCATCCTCCTCCATCTTAGCCTTGTTCTTGAGAATCTTCTTCACCTCGTCCTGATAGCACAACTTGTCCACCAGTCCGCCTTTCACCGAGGCCTCGGGACCCGACAGGATGGTCAGACTGTCGGCCAGGCTATTGAGAGCTTCAGCTGTGGTCTTGCGGCTCTTGGCCACATCCTTCAGCATGTTGTTCCAGATGCTCTGCTGGTAACTGCTTACTTGCTCACGGTTGGCATCACTCATCTGCTCTGCAATATAAGGCTCCACGGCACTCTTGTAGGTGCCCACCTTGAAGACTTGCATCTTGATGCCCAGTTTCTTCATCAGTCCGGTGAAGAACATGGGATTGCTGCTCAGACCGCTCCAGTCCAGCATGCCTATGGGGTTCAGATATACCTTGTCGGCCACGGAGCAAAGGTAGTAGGCCGAGCGAGAGTAGGTGTCGGCATAGGCAATGATCCATTTGCCGCTCTTCTTGAATTCGAGCAGAGCCTGACGTAATTCCTGGACTTCTGCAGGATAAGCGCTCAGTATTCCTCCCTCCATGTATATTCCTTCTATCTTGTCGTTCTTCGCAGCTTTCTCAAGGGCTTGCAGAGCCTGGTCGAGAGCTATCTGCTGAGTGGTTTCGCCTCCCAACTTGGACAACGGGTTTTCTTCTCCAGCCCTCTCTGTAATGCTTCCTTTCAGGGTAATACGTAAAACGGACTTCTTCTCAATAGGGGATGACATGCCCTCACTGGCAATCATGCCTGCCATGGATACAAAGGTCAGTATACCCATGATGATGCTTACTAACACCAGGCCAACAACAGTGGCCATTGTGTACTTGATAAAATCTTTCATTTCTTCGGTTTCGTTTGACTTCTATATGTGTGCGTCTATATGCCTACGCACAATCTTTTTCTAAACGCATATCTCCCACAAAGTTAAAACCTTCCACTTTTGCGTGCAAATTTTTGGTTTGTTTTCTTATAATATGTGCTTAAAATGTGAACGTTGGGTGTTGCTTGAGGGGAACTCCCAATAGAAGTCATTGAGGTGTGGGAAATCGTTATGCCAGACATACTCAAAGAGAGTAAGGATAAAGCGCAATGTGCCAAAATGTCGCCCGTAATGTCTTTTAGCTATCAAAACGATAGTTGGATTTTTGTGACTTCAACTTGCAATCTAGAAAATCAGAATTGCACATTTTGGCCCTTTTGTGCAAAAAATCATTGACCAACGACTCAGTTTTTGGTCCATTTTATTCAAAGTTCGCTTGGTCGACCGACCATAAGGTCTGTGGTCGACCGACCATAGGGTGCTTGCACGACCGACCATAGGGTGTCTGGTCGACCGACCATAGCACCTCTGGTCGACCGACCAGGGAAAAATTTTTCGATTATCTTGACAAATCATGGTCATTTTGGGCTATTTTCGACCTCGCTCAAATTCGAGCGAGGTCGACCTTGGTGGATTTTGAGCGATTCTAGGAGCATTTGGAAAATTCAAATAGTAAGCAAAAGGATACAAAATGCGAGCAATGTGTCAATGTTTGGTGGTAAGACCGGAGTACCGTAAAGCTTCAAGGTACAGCATGTGTCAGGACATTAACCTATCCTCTGTTCCTTCAGTGGGCCAGAGGACAGGTTCTACTGTTCTACCACGGATTGGGTGGATACATCATCAGTATCCACAAGCGCTCTGGTGCCAGGAGGGTAATCACATCATCAGTATCCACAAGCGCTCTGGTGCCTGGAGGGTAATCACATCATCAGTATCCGCAAGCACTCTGGTGCCTGGAGGGCACTACTCTGAGTAACCGGGGGCAACGCCCTCGGATCAGAACCCAACGAGAAGCCTCTGCCTGGAGGGCAGTACGCCAGAGGATAGGCTCTCTTTTTTACCACAGATTAGACGGATAGAACGGATTGGTTTGCGGATACTGGGTGCAAGACAAAAACCGAATAAACCCCTTGCGGTTGATGCAAGATGTCTCTTGCGAGCCATTGATGCTGTGTCCGTCTGAAAATCCTCAAGCAAGCTTGGATATTTTCAGTCAGCCACATCATCACCCCTTCACGGTCTTGCATCCATCGCAAGGCGATAAACAAGAATAAACCTTCCCTTTCCTCTGGCGTACTGCCCTCCAGGCAGCAATACCATATAGGGGACTAACCTGGCACACCTCCTTCGTCGGTGTACCAGGTTACTCATGGTACTGCCCTCCAGG
>SAMEA3663036__coassemble_179_pt1 | contig 31359 bp, 32 predicted proteins | sample SAMEA3663036__metabat2_high_PE_022 | metagenome-assembled genome bin SAMEA3663036 (sample SAMEA3663036) | pig gut metagenome | biome: pig gut; feature: pig-associated habitat; material: faeces | place: France | collected 2012
CGAAATGTCGGATGACCCAATCTTAATTTGGGTGGCGCATTGACGAAGTCAGGACTGTAAAATAGCCAAAACGATTTAACGTCTCTGCAGATGAAGTCCCGAACTGCAATGAAAAGGACACATCTTAGGACAATAGAATCTCCCATTTTAAGCTTTTAAAAGACGACGTTTATTCTTCTACTTTTCAAACTCTGATTTGCCAGATAGGACTTCTTCCAAGCGGTTAATTAGAAGAGGTTTCCCCGAGTCGAGAATATTGCAATATTAATCATTGAGGACTATCACATCACAGTCTGAGAAGTAATTACTGTCAAATAACGTTTCTTCTCATCCATTCGCTTATTGCCTCCATTATCTGATGTTGCTTGCTTCGGTCGATTTCCCCATCCCTTCCTTGCATTATTCTACGCTCAACGCTCAAGTCCAAAAGACTGTGAGTCGCCTTGACAATTACGGACGTATAGTTCTTGTTCCCGTTCTCATGCATTGCCTTTTCAAATTCGACAATATTTGTAGAACATAAAACATTATAATCATGATATCCACTAAGAAATAGTATGGGACATTTTACCTTTTTGTAATAAGGTTTGGCATTATACCACATACGCGGAGCCATATAGTCTTCTTCCATTTGTTTCTCAAGAAAGTGAGTAATTAATGGAACAAATTGTTCCTTGTGATTTTTTATGCCTCCTTCATACTTGTTATATAAACGCTTGGCGTAATCCTCCTTGTTACCTATCCTGGAGTGTTTCATGTCATCTATCATTCTTTGAACCATAGCGGAATATTCATGAAAAGAAAGTCCCATACCATTACCCATGTCCGTAAACGCGGCCGTCCATACAGGACTACTATATAGAGTAAATATTTGATGGTCTTTCTGATCCTGCGGCTTAACATTCGTAACCAACTGAATAAGAAACGATGGTTTAGAAACAGAAGATGCAGAGATTAGTGCAGAGCCCCCAGATTCACTCGCACCGATAAATCCCGTTTTATACTTCCTGAACATCTTATTCTTTTTCAAGGAATTATAAACATCTGCAGCATCATCTGCCATATCGAACAATGTAGTCAGGGACGTGGAGTCTTCGGAATGAAGCGATCGGTTATCAAAGAAACAACAGGAAATGCCATCGGCTAACAATTTATCCACCAAGTAAGAATAAGAAAACTGGGGTTGCTCAGCTTTAAGCTGTCTATGATTAACAAAAATCACTAATGTCTTTTTGTCCAATTTCTCAGGGCTAAACACTTTGCCACAGCGTATACTCCCATCGCGCATTTGGAATTGACATGGAATACTATCACCATATGCCAATGTCGATGACAAAAGCAATGCCAAAAGGCCTAATACAATATGTTTCATCGTTTAATTCTTTTGTTGCAAGTCTAATATCATCTTCTTTACCTTTGCTACGCTGTCGTCCGAGCGATAAGTATTAGGATAGGTGTATTTCACTCCGTATTTATTGGCAATCCAACTTAGATTCATAAAATCATTCTCCATTTCTAATAGGTGCCCATCCTCTATCAAAAAGCCTATCCACGATTTTATTGTACAGAGATGCTCTTCTAACGAGAAGTTCATTAATGATGTTCCGTAGGGGCTGTTCAACAGGGTGTACAATTCCAGCATCATGTTGTCGGCTTTGGGCGCTAACTTAATTTCTTTTCCTTTCTTTTTGTCCCGTATCATCTTATATACGGTCATTAGGTAGCGCTCCTTTGATCCATCAAATGAAATGAAGTCTATCATTTCAAGGTTCTTCTTTATTGAAACATCGTCATACAGGAAACTCTCCCCATCATTATATGCACCATTGAGGGTAATTAGACCATGTATATTTGTATCCTTCGAAAGAACATCAAGTCCAACGAAAGTGGATAGGCGGTCAGAAAGAAGAAAAATGACATCCTGTGTTCCCCCTTCCCTGTATCTTTCAGTTATTTCTTGAACTCTTGTTGATTGCTCACTAATGCTTCTGTTTTTGTCTATAATGTAACTAATCATATCATAACCGATTTCAGACAGAGTTTTTTCCATTACTAGACTATCAAAAGATAATTCTTTCTCAGAATAATAGAGATTTATGACCAAATTCCTAGCGGATAAGATATTTCCGCAAAGAAGAAACATAAATGCGCTAAATATTTTTCTCTTCATATTATTAATAATATCTATTCATTTTAAAATATTGTTTTGTATGGCATTTTTACTAAAACCGGATTATTATTTATATTCTCTAAATCTTCACATAAGAAAAAAACTTCATCATCTGTATATTTGGCAAACAAGAGAGGATTCAGCCTGTTAGACTTGTCCTCTAACCTATATACGCGTATAGAGTGTTTATTCTTATCATAGATGACAAAATGGATTTTCTGATAAACGAAAACAAACATCATTTTATCAACAGTTTCGTAACAGCAATATATTGTAGAAGCCTTAGTCTTTATATTATTCTCTATATTGGAATAGGCACACATATCTACGAAATCCTTACCACTTTTTTCTTCTTCCGTGAATTTGTGTTCTCCAAAGTCAATATAATATGCTTTTACGGCCTTCATCTCATTAGGCAATACTCGATAAATAGTATCACAGAATGCTTCTGCATATAGCAACGTATTTGTTGATGTAGAATAACGCAATTCGTTATGAGTCGTTCCATCTTTCTTTTTCAAGCCTTTTATATGATACAATAATTCACCAGAAGGAGAAAAAACAGAGAATGCCGGTGTTGAAACATCAGAACCTTGATAGCAGTTATTTGAAAGGAATGTACCATCATTAAGTTTGTAAAGAGTACTAGGGTAGATATCTTCATCGTTGGGTTGTATATCTATCCTTGACAAATATTTACCTGATGCGTCATAAAAGTTCACTTTATGCGAAGACCAATCAAAAACACATATATGATTCTCCGAAATAAACATGTTCCTCGTATCTAAGTATTCACGATTGCTATGACCTAAAGCACCGATATTGCTCAGATATCTTCCTTTTGTATCAAATTTTAAAACAGAATTCCCGGAAGACAAAATTAACTCATCACCATTTATTTCCACATTTGTAACATAAGAGACAAGGGATTCGTCAGTAGTTTCTAAAGGGATTAATTCACCCTCTCCTACATTCAATGTCATAATCTGGTTAAATGGAATACAAATATGTTCCATTGGGATTTTCCTATCGTTACCCTCCCTGCACGAAAGAAGCAGGGAGGTAAATACGATAAGGAAAATAAATAAGTTGATACTTCTCATTTATTTTTTTCAATTTATTCATTCACGCATGTACATCTTAAAGAACAACAAGCATAAGTCCCAGATTTGCACGATACACTGCAACCTGCTGCGACCCCATACGCGCAGCAGCCAGCTCTTCTTGATTGTCAAAACATTAGCAAAGATACAATATTTATATTTCTAAAGTTCTTTCAAAATAATAAATTTCACCTGACTTCGTCAATGCGTCACCCAAACTAAGATTTACAGTCAGAAAGGTCGAAAAGTGGTTTGACTGCTCCGTCCTCCCCAAAAGGTAAAAAGGTAAAAGGTAAAAAGGTAAAGTCAAGGTATTTGCAATGTGCAATGCTCCGCCCCCCTGCTCCGCAGTAACCGAAGTGTGAGTTTCCCTCTTCCAGGTCCTCCCTCCACCCCACAAGGCGAAATATGGAAAGGCACATCAAGCAGATACCGGCAAATTGACGTACCTTTGTATCGCTCCCCTCCTTCCTATGCTCCTGCAGCAACCACCCAGGAGATACGGAAGAGGGACCGAGGAAGAGCGAAAGGAAGCAGAGCGAGAGGAGTCCTCTGCACAATCAAACAAACAGAGAGAGAAAAAAAAGAAAGAGAGAGATGACAGAATACGAGAAGATGCTCCGAGGAGAGGTCTATTATGCAGCCGACCAGGAACTGAAGGATATGCTCAACAGATGCAAGGACCTGTGCTGGGAATACAATCATCTGCGGCCCACATTGCTGAAGGAGAGAAACAGGAAGCTGCAGGAGATACTGGGGAGTTGCGACGAGGACACCTTCATCAACCAACCTTTCCTCTGCGACTTTGGCAAGCACATCAGAGTGGGCAGGCACTTCTTTGCCAACTTCAACCTGGTGGTGCTGGACGAAGCACTTGTCACCATAGGAGACCATTGTTTCATAGGGCCCAATGTGAGTATCTACACGGCCTGCCACAGCATCATCCCGCAGGAGAGAAACACCAGGGACGAATGGGCAAAACCCGTCACCATAGGCAACAACGTGTGGATAGGAGGAAGCGTGACCATACTGCCGGGCGTGACCATCGGAGACAATGTGACCATTGGGGCGGGCAGCGTGGTGGTAAAGGACATCCCATCGGACTCCCTGGCCGTGGGCAATCCTGCCAGAGTGGTAAAGCACATCCCCGTCAAAGGGCAGTAACATACCACACCCCGAAGCCACGCAGAAAAGAGCAAACAGGCGCCTAAGAACAGAGACACAGAAAAAAACATCTAACCATATGGCAAAGATTCTCATCAAGGACACCACCGTGAGCGAACGGGCACAGATAGTGCGCGAGGCTCTGGGAGCAGACAGCGACTGCGAAGGGATAGACCTGGCAGACATGTATGACGACTATATCTATGGACTGAAGGAACTGGCCGACATCAATAGGGAGTTCAGCGAGAAGCATGCGGGCACATTTGTGGCACCCACAGAATGCCCTCCTGCGTGGGACCAAGAGTGAAGAGAGACCACATGAAGGGAACGTACAGAGAGATTTCCATTCTGCTGCCTGCATACAACAACGTGTGTGTACCCCTGGTGGAAGAACTGCAGCGTCAGGCTGCACTCCTTCCCGGACTGCTGTACGAGATACTCGTGGCCGACGATGGTTCCACATGCCAGGAGGCCATCCACCAGAACCGACTCATAGGCCAGTGGCCCTGCTGCAGATATATAGAGAGGAAGCAGAACACAGGCAGGTCTGCCATACGCAACTTCCTGGCCCGAGAGGCCCAATACGGACGCATGCTGTTTGTGGATAGCGACCTGCACGTGTGCTCACCTTCGTTTCTCAGGGACTATCTGGAGGCAGAGGGAGACGTTGTCGTGGGCGGAATCCTGAAGGGAGGAGATGCCTCACGCCTGGCCTCTAACCTCAGGTACAGGTACGAAACGGACTATCAGCGCAAGCATGACTTCCATCAAAGGAAACAGACCGCAGGGAAGGACTTCAGCGCCGCCAGTTTTCTGGCCACCAGACAGGTGATGACCATTTGCCCCTTCGACGAGAACTTCAAGGGATACGGATACGAGGACGTACTCCTGGGCAAGAGTTTCGCCACACACGGTTTCCATATCGTGCATATCAACAATCCCCTCCTGATGGACAAATATGAGGACAACGATACCTATCTGCAGAAGACTCAAGAGGCATGCCGAACCCTTTACGTATTCAGAACGGAACTGCGAGGCTATTCCAAGCTGATTTCCTGGCAGGAGAAACTCCAGAAGCATCCCTGGCTATATGGCCTCCTGCGCAAGTCATTCCCCTGGGCAAGTCCCTGGATGAGGAAGTGGCTGACAGGAAACCATCCCTCTGTAACTCTGTTCAATGCCTACAAGCTCCTCTATTATATCCATCTGCATGAGAAAGATGAAGCCATCTGATACCACAAGCCCTATCATGGAGAAGAACAGCACAAGCATCTTCCAGCGACCGCTGTGGGTATCTATCTTCGCACTCACAGCTGCCACGGTATGGGGATGGGCCTACCCACTCATCAAACTGGGATTCGAAGAGTTCAGAATCACCCCCGACCTCACGGGAAGCAAGATACTGTTTGCAGGCATCCGCTTCTGTATCTCGGGACTTATCGTCCTGGCCATAGCCTATGGAGCAGGAAAGAGTTTTGCCGTACGCAAGCCGACAGACTGGTGGTTTGTACTCCTCTTCACTCTCCTCAACACCACCCTGCATTACATCTGTTTCTACATCGGACTCTCTCATGCCCCTGGAGCACGCTCTGCCATCATGAACTCCCTGAGTGTCTTTGCCGTGGTCATCCTGGCTTGTATCTTCTTCAAGAGCGACCGAATGAATATGCGCAAACTGGGTGGATGCCTGTTGGGATTTGCCGGTATCATGATTCTGAACACCGGAGGGAAGGAAAGCGGAGCACTCACCCTCTTGGGCGACGGCATGATAATCCTCAATGCCCTGTGCGGAGCGGCAGCCTCCCTGCTGGCCCGGGGACTGGGCAGACGCGTAAATGTGTTTGTAGGCACAGGATACAGCCTGGCCATAGGAGGAGCCCTGCTCATCATCCTGGGGCTGATGGCAGGAGGCACTCTACCCCACGTCTCACCCCGTGGCATCCTCTACCTCATCCTCCTCATAGGCATCAGCACCATAGGATTTACCCTGTACAACAAACTCCTCACCTGCAACCCCGTGGGCAAGGTGGCCATCTACAATTCCCTGATTCCCGTCATAGGAGCAGTCACCAGTTGCCTCTGCCTGGGGGAAACCTTCTATTGGAAATACGTCATCGCTGGCACACTGGCTGCAGCAGGCATATTCATCATCAACTTTTCGCCACGAGCCTCTTGCGCACATCGCGAAATTCCACTAACTTTATCCTCTCAAGCAGAAACGGACTCCGAAAAGGACAGAAAGTCGGGAGGAGTTTAAGCCAAACAGGTAGCAAGTTTTTGCCAAACAGGTAGCAAGTTTTTGCCAAACAGGTAGCAAGTTTTTGCCAAACAGGTAGCAAGTTTTTGCCAAACACAAATCGAGTAAAACAGGAACAGATATGAAGACCACCACTCTGATTATGATTGCAGGACTCCTCTTGGCAGGCTGCAATACAGAAAAGACACAGAACAGCACCCCTGAGCAGGATACCACCAACGTGGTGACAGAAACCATCATGGCACGCAGGTCCATCCGCCATTACACCTCACAGACCGTGAGCAGGGACACCCTGCAGAAGCTGGCCGAATATGGAGTGAATGCACCCAATGCACGCAACATGCAGGAGTGGGCCATACGCATAGTGGACGACCAGCAATACCTGACGGGGCTGACCCAGGTGATGAAGGCTGCCATGCCTGCCTTCGTCAACGACGAGGACCCCAAGTTCCGCAACGGATTCCGCAATGCCATGGCAGTCATCTTCGTGGCAGCACCCGATGACGAACATGGAATGAACCTCATCAACGTGGGTGCCCTGTGCCAGAACATCTGTCTGGCAGCACAGTCCATGGGACTGGGAACGGTGATCATGGGCGGCCCCACCATGTTCATGACCTCAAGTCCCGAAGCAAAGCCTTATCTGGACCGCCTGAATCTGCCCGAAGGGTATCAGTTGCGCATCTGCGTGGGGGTAGGTTATCCCGACGAAGAACCTGAGGCAAAGCCCAGAGACCTGAGCAAGATAGAATTCGTGGAATGACGAACACACATAGGCAGCACAACAGTATTTCCCTATAAGAGAGGAGCACAGCATGGAATACATGTCACAAGAATGCTACGACAAACTGGTGGCAGAACTCAACGAACTGATAAACGTGGAGCTGCCCAAGGTAAAGAACGAGATATCCGAGGCTCGGGACAAGGGCGACCTGAGTGAGAACTTCGAATATCATGCCGCCAAACGTGCCCAAGGCAAACTACTGGGACGAATACGTTTCAAGCAAAGAGTACTCCAGTTTGCCCGAGTGATGGACACCTCTCATCTGCAGAGCGACGTGGTGGGACTCTTCCGGAAGGTGGAACTGACCAACATGGCCACGAATGCCCACATGACCTACACCATCGTGAACCCTCACGAAGCCAATCTGAAAGAAGGGAAGATATCCATCAAATCCCCCATCGCAGAAGCACTCTTGGGGAAAAAGGAAGGCCAAGAGGTGGAAGTGCATGTACCTGCCGGCATACTGAAACTCAAGATAGAGCACATCAGCATGTAACCCCCGGCGATACCTGTCAGATTATTCTAACCATATCATATACAACAACAGCATGAACACATCCTACAGACACCTGCTCACAGCAGCTTCAATGGTGCTGATGGCCGCCATAGGGCTGTCAGCCACAGCACAGGAAAAACAGGAAGAGAGAAAACTGCAAAAGGCAAAGGTCACCTTCGTGACAGGTACACAACCCACAGGCAAGGAGGGAGCTGCCATGGTGGCAGACGGACACAAATGGACCAAATGGTGCATAGATGCTCCGCAGGAAATGCCTTACCACGTAACCATCGATGCCACCAAGGCCATTACCCCCAAGGCCTACGGTCTGGTTACCGCCGAAGACACCCACTATTATCCCACACGCAACCCCATAGCATGGAACGTGTATGGAAGCAATGACCTGAAGGAATGGACCCCGCTGGATAAAGTCAAATACGACCGGAGAATGCGTGACGAGAACGAGCAGACCTATCTCTTCAGAATCAAAGAGAGCAAAGCCTGGAGATACTACAAGTTTGAGTTCACCAGGATGACCGAAGGCACACGACTGCAACTCTCCGAGATAGAACTCTACGAATGACGCCTCGCTCTAAGTAAGAAAGAGGAATCCTTTCGGGTAATCTCGGCACATCGTATGACAATTTCGGCAGAAGGCAAAAAAAAGCAGGCTGTCACTATCTGCATTTCAGAAAAAGCCTTTAATTTTGCTATTGGAAACGCAATACTCCTCTGCCACAGGAAGAGGAAAGCGTGAAGAATATACAGATTAACATTAAAATATTACGATTATGGCAACAAAGAAATGGGTATGCCCCGTATGTGGTTATGTTTATGAGGGAGAAAATCCTCCAGCAGAGTGTCCTCAATGTCACGTTCCTGGCTCTAAGTTCAAGGCTCTCGAAGAGAACAAGGGACTGCAATTCGTAACTGAGCATGAGCTGGGAGTAGCCAACAACATTCCCGATACAGAAGATGGCAAGTTTATCCAGCAGGGCCTGCATGACCACTTTATGGGCGAATGCACAGAAGTGGGTATGTATCTGGCCATGAGCCGCCAGGCTGATCGTGAAGGCTATCCCGAAATAGCAGAAGCTTTCAAGCGCTATGCTCTTGAGGAAGCAGAACATGCAGCCAAGTTTGCTGAACTGCTGGGCGAAGTGGTTTGGGATACCAAGACCAACGTGGAGAAGCGCATGCTGGCAGAAGAAGGTGCTTGCGCCGGTAAGATGGAGATTGCCAAGAAGGCAAAGGCCCTGAACCTGGATGCCATCCACGACACCGTACATGAGATGGCAAAGGACGAAGCACGTCATGGCGCAGGATTCCAGGGACTCTTCAATCGCTACTTCAAGAAGTAATTCATCCATAGAGAGAGGGTAAGAGATTCCTTACCCCCACATATCACCGCAGGGACTACGTCAAAAAAGGCATAGTCCCTGCTTTTCTTCTGTCCCTATCTATCCCTATGAAAGTGTTGGAGGCCGCACTAGAAAAACATGGCTCAGTAGAAAAACACGGGGGAGATTCCTAAATGAACCTATCTCAGACGTACTTGCAAGGACGGATGCACGTACTTGCGGGGACGGATGCACGTACTTGCAAGGACGGATGCACGTACTTGCGGGAAAGGTTGCTAGTACTAGCATGGAGGATGCAGTGCACTGCGAGGACGGATGCAGTGCACTGCAGAGGCGGTTGCAGTGCACTGCGTCTGAGATGGGTAAAACTGGCACCGAAATCGCCAGTCCTATGTCTCCATACATTTTTAGGATTGTCATTTCATGGCATGATATCGTCATTTCATGGCATGATACCATCATTTCATGCTGTGTTGGGTTTGAGGCATAGGGATAAGTCAGCTAAGGTAATTGACTATAATGATCAGAGAATAAGGGTCAGGGAATACCTACTCTTTTTGGGAATCCCCCATGTTTTTCTACTGAGCCATAAAAATTGCGGGTGGGTGGATATCGTCCGTTTTCAGCACCTATAGTTATTCAAAATACTCAATCTGCTATTGGCAAGTTTTTACTCAGGTTTGCAATCTTAGGAACAATTTGAATCATGATTCGCTGATTCTTCACTTCATCTTTTGGGCATAAGCCATCAGCATTGAAACGTCCTCGTCCACGCACACCACTACCGGAAATCTGTACCTCACATTGTGATTCCTCAAATGAAATGCCGTTTCTTCGCCATAGATAATAGAGACTTAGAGCGCGTTTGTAACTCAATGCATCATTATCATAATAATTATCCTTGGATGCCATGCCCTCTATCACTACTAAATAGGTAATATCCATATCCTTGTACTTTGGGTCATTCTTCATCATATTCAGATTATCAATTACCTCCATAAGCGAATTTCCGACTTTTACGAGGTTAGTTGTGTCGTTCAGCACGCTGATGTTGAAATCTCTGGCCTTGAACTTTGGTGAGAATGAACGTTTAAGCACCCAACGCTTGTTTATCGCATCCTCTTCAAAATAATCTGTTGGTAATTGGTTTACGGCTTCCTGAATCTGCTGTATGCTCCTCAGTTGTTCTTCCGAAATCTTACGCAAACGTTCTGCTTCGAGAAGAGAATTGCGAAGTGACACAATGGTGAGCACGAACATGACCAGCATTATAAAGAACAAGCTGGTCATGAGGTCAGAATAACTTGGCCAAAAGTGTGAACCTGATTTCTTCTTCATTATAGATACTTGGAGATAAGGTCGGTTACTACTGGATACATTTCCTTTACCATCATAATAAAGCTATAGAGTGCGATGATGTAGATGGCAATCTTAAGCATCAATGGCATCTTGGTACTTGGAGGAGTCACAACAACACCCTCTTTTGTTACCACTCTGCTGTTTGAGCTCTGAATGATAGCTTTCTCCAAATCTGCAATACCTCTTTTAATGTCTGAAAGGTTCGACAATTCACGAGTGTACCTTTGCATTTCTGCAGGCAAGGCCTTTGTGAGCTGTTCGAGTGAAGCAAATACATCAGAGAGTTTCTTGTTGCGCTTATCAATAGCATCTGACATTTCGCCAAGTTTCCTATTCAATAGTTCTTCCTGCTGTGAAAGTGCATTATCAAGTTTTGAATTCTCGTCAACAATCTTCTCTGCGACCTCATCCGACTTAGCCTTTGCTGTTTGACCCAGATGTTCAAATGATTGCTTCAACTTCTCGTCCACATTACCTACTGCCTCAGAGATTGCTGCCTTTCTTCTTTCAATCTCGTTGATTTCCTTCTCGAAGAACTTAGCCATCTTCTCCCAGGTCTTTGCTCGCTCATCCATTTTATCAAGCTTTTCGGTAAGCTCACGAACCTGTTGCAAATACTGTCTTGATGACTTCAAGGCTTCACCGATCATTCCGATTTCGTCTGTACAATCTTTGAGTTTCTCATAAACCTGTACGTTGGCCATCGCTACCTTCTTGACATCAACTCTCTCCAGAACTTCAAGAATCCTTGCCTGTCCTGTGTATGAGTCATTGACTTTAGCAAGGGTACGGTCGAGCTTTGCTGTATTAGAAGAGAATGTGTTATTGAAATCACGCAGGTTATTGGTCATCTTCACCAAGGTTGAGGTCATGTCTGTTGACAAATTAGGCAACATCTCTGCCTGAATCCAACCGAGGAAAGCATTCTCGCGAAGTTCCACGATACGCTTTGCCTCTTTGAACAAGTAAGAACTACGCATAGTCAAACCAAGCCCCAAAGCACTGGTCAATACGGCAATAGCCACACCACCCAACAATTCAGTCACACCACTACTTGCAAAACCATCGAATGAACCCGACATCAGGTTTTTAAGACCATTACCAAACACCAGCACTACTACACCAAAGAAAATACCTATCATGGTACCAACAAGACCAATATACTGGGTAAAAGGAATAAGTGTCTCAATTTCAGATTCTGCAACTTCACGGTTACGATCAACCACATCCTTCATCAAGTGATAGTCGCTAACCTGATCAGAATTCTCACCCAGGTATCTGTTGAGAGTGCGAACAATGTTTTTGAACAAGTCAGAATTGTGAGTAGATTTTATAAACAAATTCTGACTGTCAAACTCCAGTTGACCAGTACTTTTTGGAAAAATATTCTTGTAGAGAGCGGTTAGTTTTCTTACCTTGTTAAACTGATGTAACTCCCATACGGCGAATATAAGAACAAATATAATTGATACTATGTAATCCATTTTATTTCAACCTGATTTTTGCTTTACTTGATATTCTCAATTCTGAATCCAAAGTTCCTGAAGAAACGTTTTCAATGTCTGTTGCACAACTTCGTTTGCCTTCAATCTCGCATACATCATCAAAGATTGCATTGATGTTTGCAAGCGCTTTGGCAACATTACCACAAAACTCATATTTTCGTACGCCACCTTCTTCCCAAGTTCTGAAATAACACTTTTCTGGGCTGGAAAGGAGACGCATAAACTTTCCATCATTGGCTTCCTGGAGATACTGATATTGAACTTGACTCGTGGCTACCTGTCGATTTTGTTCTTGGGAAAGGTCAAATTCCACTACATTTGAGGTCTGTTCTCTCCTTGTGTTTGGTTGGCAATACTTAGCATACCAATTTTTATATTGTTTCAATTCCAAACTCACTTGATTATAAGCATTTGCATACTTATTAAGATCTCTTTGAGTTGATGACAATCTGTTTGTCAAATTCTGTTTTTCACGCTCTAATGTTCTCATTTCATCAGAACGATTATAGGAAGACAAAAAATGCCACAAAAGCAATGCTACAATGACAACGGTTTCTGCTGTGATTATGTAAAGACCGTAATCTTTTATTATATTCTCAATCATACACTAATTTTTGCTTGAGTTGTTCTTTTTGTAAATAGCACTAATCAAGGCATTGAGCATACCGCTGAGAGGATAGAAGAACAAAGTTTCTTCGATAGTGTCGCTATCAGATACTTCCTTCTTCTTGTTTTCAAGACCGTTCTTCGTGTAGGTCAGCAAGTCACGCATACACTCTTCTTGAGCCACATTCAATGAGGTTTCAGCAGAGTCAAAATTGTTCTTGAAAGAGAAGTCCTTATTGAGGTCGAATACAAACAGAATGAATGACTTCACCTCTTCAACGGCTTTATTCAAGTAGGCATCATTGATGTCTTCGTATGTTTCACTCTCTATAAACTCATTCTTACCATCGTTAACTGACTTATAGACAATCTTTGTTGAAGCGATGTCCTCATAATCCTGTTTTGTAGGATTAGACAAACCGCCCTTACATGTAACTTCCTTAGGATTGTCCACATTCTGAAGAATAGTCAAACCATCAGAAGGATAATTCAAACCATAAACCTTCTCAAAGATTTTCTTGGTAAACTTTTCAAGAGTCGTATCGCTTGATGTGAGGATTCGAATCACCTTTGAGCCATTACCGCTGAATGCAATGTGACGAGGCATTTCTTCGCCCTTTGCCTTCATAATCTTTGCAAGGTGGTAAATAATTGCTGAATAGAACATAATGAACACAATCTTATAATTGGTATCAAGCAACAGCATTGTATTGAAATCCACATTCTCTACCAATCGTTTTGTCTGAATCTCTGTATTGTCCTTCAACGAGAAGAAGAAGGAAGCAATGTTGCCAGAGATCTTACTCTTGGTATGCTGGTCAAAGATGTCTTCCAAGTCACTCAAGCCATTATCATCGAGTACGCTCTTAATTGTATTCTCGTATTGCATAAGAAGTTTGTTGATAGACGCAGAACTTCTATTGGTAACGTATGGGTCACCAAATATTGAGTCGGCAGCGAAATGGAATGACGTGATGTTTCTAACCTCACCATCATTGGCAAGCACAATATCGGTAGTACCGCCACCAATATCTATGGTAACGATATTGCCAACACTAGCTTCAGAATTTCGATAATGCTCGTATGGAGCTACAGATTCAGTCATAGGAATGACATTACGTCTGTCACCACCAAAATACTTCTCATAAGCTTTCGTCCAAACATCGTTAAAACTATTGTAGCGGTTCTCAACCATACTGATAGGATAGAACCATACAATCTTTGTTTTTGCAAGGTTGCCATTGTTCAGAAGAACCTTGGTTCGGAGCATCATGAAGAGTGACTCTATGTAGCTCTTGATTCTTTTGATGTTGTCAGGATCATTTGACCACTTCAAGCCTGTCAAGATACGGTTATAAGCATACCCACGTTTTTTCTCGTATGGAAATGGAATGTTTGTGTGACCGAGTGCGTAAACCGCCTTGTTCCAGTTGGTGTCAGATGACATGCAGAGAGCTGTACGCATTGGGAACTTATACAAAGAGTCGTTTCCTACAGCATCAGGTATCACATCATAGCCCAGGATGTACTTCGACTGATTGTCTACCTTTCCCCATAGTTTCAGAATGTTATCCTTGCTGGTAACATTGAAAGGTTCTGAGACGCCATCGTTGATGTTGTACTCAATGTGTGAGTTTGTGGTTCCAAAGTCAATGGCAAAAGTAAACTTGTCTGTACCACCATTCTTCTGCATAATGGGGATTAGCACACCATAGTAGCCATCAGACTCAACCTTAATATAATCAAATGTCTGCTGTTCAAGAATGTAAGCCTTATAGCTATAGTAACGATCATCGGATTCATTACGAACAACAGGATCACCTACGTCCAAAGGGGTTGTACCCTTTACGAATGCCAGACGATAATCGTCCTTATCCTCAAACTCACTTATGATGTAGGCACGGTAGAATGCTTGTTTCTCATCTTCGAATTGGATGTTTGAGAATAGACCAACAGCAAAGCTTCTCTCAATGAGTGCACCCTTGTTTTGAGCAGGACGAATCTCGCCATGTTCTATATACTGACGTGTGTATTCAATCACTCTGTTATTCTGAATAGGAATACGCAATGTGACCTTTACGTTGTCATTCAAAACCTCCTTTATTTCTATCATGCTCTTGCCACCAACTTTACCTTGAATCTGCTGAGGTGTAAAATACTTGAAGAAGGTGGACTTTAGAGGCAACAAGTAACTATACGAACCGCTGATGAACTTGCCGAAGAAAGCGTCATCATTAGCATTTATATTGGGTACACGTATAAGAACATCTTCAAGGAAGTCGCTTACCGTCAGGTATGGATAGGTGTCATTAGCCTTTGGCAAGCGTCTTTCATTCAGAGGTTTTTCGTCATAATATGGTGCTTTGCTTGTGCTCTCCCAATTATCTGACACATAGAAGATATCTGAGTAGATGGTGCCTGACTCTATAGGCAATACCAACGGTAACTTCTCATCAGTAGTAATATCCGATTTTATCTCGAATCCACTCTTTACGTTAGCATTATCTGGACATTGACGATAACAAACTCCGTTAATCTCTACTCGGTTCGGATTTACCAACAATTCAGGATATTCGTTTATAGAATTGGCTGTAAGTGCATCTATCTTATCCTTTTGGTCAGGTGTCAATCCGTGTTTATACACCATGTCCATGTACGTGTTGACTTCAGGAAAAAGACGCGCAAAGTTGGTGAAAGCATGACGATAAGCATAATAGAAGACTATGAACTTATCATCTCGTTGGTCGAGCGAAGAAAAGTTACTGTCAAAAACCTTGTCCTTACCAAAACGAATGTCTTCTGAAAGATAGCTGAAATCATTAGCAGAACTAAAGAACAGTGTTGCAGGTGATGTCGCACCGATAATATCCAACTGAGTCTTTCTGTGCTGACCGAAGTAGTGGAGCAAATAGACACTCTTCATGCGGTCAAAATTGTAGCTTTGAGCATCTTGTCTGAGAAACATTCCGAACGTTTCGCCTACACGTTTCTGATCCTTTGATGTACTGTTGCACAGATTGTTCAATTCTTGCTGAACGTCCCAAACCAATACTCTGACCCTATCTTGCAACTTTGGGAGGTTGAAGAATATCTGTGCAATATCCAAAGAATCAGACACCATCTTGTGAAAAATAGTATCGCCATGAAGATTGCCCGACTTAACAACTTCCTTGTACGCATTCTTTACGAGGTCAATGCGTGCAAATGGTGAGGGGATAGATGTGATTTCCTTTCTCACGTCAGCAGCATTAGGATCCTCTATCTGACCAATTGCATGATCTCCGTATGGTACTGACTGATCCCAATCCTGAAGATTGTTATTGCCTTTATATAATCTGAAAACTTTAGCCATATCCTTACATGTTAAATTTATCATGAACAAGAGCATCGGTTGCCTGATAGAACAGTTCCGTGAACTTTTGCTCCTTGGTTTCGCTATTGTTCGACACATGCTTCTTGTCAAGAGTGATGTCAAACAACTCGTAGTTATCTTTCTTGAAACGAGAGAAGAACGACTTTCTGGATGTCAGGCCATTAACTATGTCAAAGAGATTGTTGTTATTCCATGTAAATGGAGCAAAACCGACCTGATTGTCGTACATCTCTTTCAACCATGTTTCGTAATCGTTCTGTAAATAACGCAGATTGTTTACGAAATCTGACGCAAAGAAGTTTCTGTCAAGACCATAATCCTGACTCCATTGCTGGCTCAGGAAATTGTCAACCGACATCTTCTTTAGGTAATGGGTAAACAGCATCATCTGTGTCATTGGTTTTCTGATTTGCCCTATCGTTCCAGGGGCAAAGTCGGAGAAGATAACATTCTCTACTTCGTCAGATGCTAAACCAAACTCCTTATAAACAGGACCACCTGCATTGCTCTGAGCGTTTGCAAAATCAACAACAGCAAGAGCAGATAGCATTTCTATGAAGTGAGCATTGTTCTTCTGTGCATCACCTCCTTCGTTGTTTTCGTAACTCTTTTGAGCAGCTGTGTTGTCTCCAATGTAATACAATGTATTGATGTCACGACCAATGTTTTTATCATAGTAGGCGAGTGCAGCTTTGGTCTTTGAAATGAACGTATCAGATTCAATGCTGCTTTCTTCGTCCTGATTCACTTTAAAGTATGGAAGAACGGTTACGGCTCCGATTTCTGCCTTGTTAATCAATCCATGGTTAGGAATACTATCGTTGGTTCTGAGCGTCTTCAGTAGAAGAGGGAAACCGCTTGCTCCTGTTCCACCAAAAATGGAACTGATAATGAAGATTCTGTCACCATCAGTAAAGTCATTGGCAAGATTTCTGAACTCTTCGGTGTCGGCAAACTGATTCAACACGATGCTACCTATGTTAGGATTGCCTTTGAAACCGACAATCATGTTCGACTCTAGATTTTTGTCGGAATAGAGCATCTTGAGCATAGCCTTGGACTCTGTAGTCATGTTGTCCATATCCATAAACTCTTTGAATGTCACATTCTGAGAGTTGTTGATAGGCAGACGGAAGTTACATTGCTCAAAAATATCTGTACCGAAGAACTTGTTCTTGCCGTTATTTGTGAAATTCAACGCACCCCTTACTGCAGTATAACGTTGCATCAGGCTTACAGTTCTGGTCAAGTCGCCATTATTAAGGTCGGGGTCTATGATAACAGGCACGATGGTAGACTTACATTCAACACCCGATGCCAACAGCAATGTAAGCGAGCGGAGAACGCGGGCACCAGTACCACCAATACCAAATACAAATGTTTTCATATCTGTTTCATTTTAGAAAGGATAATGTTTTACAGCCTTACTTCCCCACTTAAAGGCCACTACGGAAAAGAAGAAGAACAATATTGCTGTAAAGAGAAAATCTACGACTCCAAACATTATGATATTTATTGTATCTATCACTTGGTTTCCTTGATTGTCAAAGAGCAGACAGTCGCCAATCAAGCCATTGTCAAGGTCGCTTGTCAACATAAAATAAGCAATAGCGAAATTAACAAGACCTGTTGCTACCATTAGTCCCCAGTACTTCAGTTGCTGATGACGCACAGGGTTCCACAAATAATAGTATATTGGCGGCATAATGAGTGCAGAGATGATTGCAATCATTCCAAACTGATTATAGATCAAGTCCAGGTCATAATCCTGAGTGTTACAGTTGTAACCCCACAGATAGTCTGAGAGAGGCTTACCATAGAATGATTCAAGAAGACTGTAAATGTTGCCGAGTATTTCTTCCATGTTATTTGTTAATGTTTATCGTCATTCGAGTATAATAGTTCTTTCTTAAAATGGCTTCTGCAATACCACCTGTCATGTACTTGATACCAAACGTCTTGTCATAGTTTGATTCGTCAATAGCGTTTCCGTCTTCATCGTTGTAATAGGCAGGCCATGTAGGTGTACCAGTGCAAAGTTGAATTTCAAGATTTGACGGATGTACACTTTCTGCTTCGACATGAATGATGTGTGAATACTTCTGATATTCCTTGACGCGTTCAACAGAAACAACCTTGTACTTTGGGTCATTGAGTACATACATTGAAGTGTCGCATAGATATGAATCGTTAAGAATAAATGGAGCGTAATTTACTTCTACAGAGAAACGTACCTTGCCGTTCTTGTCTGCCTTTAGGTTCTCAATAGAGTGCTTAGAGTCACTTTTCTTCAAATCAAACTTTCCAGAGCCTCTCTTAACCGCATAGAATGAATCAGGCATCGTAGTTCCACCAGCAAAAGCCATAAACTCATTCTGAACGCCATCCAATTGGTAGCGATTCTTCAGCATTTCATTCTGAATACGGTTCAATGCACCCTGTGTGCCGAACAACCAAACATAAAACGGGCGTTGACCTTTATACAAAGTGCCTACATCATTCTTGTCATAACAATAGCCGTTGAACGATGACAAACAACGGTAACCCATTACGGCAAGTTTGGAATGAGCATTGAAATACTGACCTACGGCATTCTTGATTCCAATCTTTTGGTTGTTCAGATAATCGCCTGCATCCTTGCCCTTGCCAGGGGAGAAAATACAATCGGAAATAAAAATGGAAACTATTGAGTCGTTCATCTCATTCATAATCATGCCTATCATCTGAGAAATATCAGACGCGCCTCGGTTTCCACCCTTTGCCTTGAATGAGGTTGGTTCAAGTTTCTCAATGAAGTCCTGAACATCATCATGTTGGGGCAGTACATTGGAATTTATGTAGAAGAGATTAAGTTCTGAGGTAATCTTTGCAAGTTTGAGGTTAACTAGATAATTGTAAACTATCTGCTCAAACTCTGTTTGCCCCTTTACATAACCATCCATGCTGCCAGAATTTTCCAAATACACGTTTACAACAGGATTAAAGTCAATCTTATCAATGTAAGCTGTAGCAGTATCTTGCCTTGCTACATTATCATTTGACTTCTTGGTTCTGCGTGAAGTACATCCACTTAAAGAACCAACAATGATGGTAGCAACAATAATTGTCGCTACAAAAACAGAAAAAGTCTTTGCGATAATCTTATTGAAGACCATACTCATACTTCTGCCAGCGCGACCCAGACTGGCAATTAAGTTAATGTTTTGTCATACATACAAAAAACGTAGGTGCCCAAATCTGCTCGTTCTAAATTCGGGCCCCTCGGATGGGCATAGTTGTGAACGAACAGAAAAGACACCTACGTCGTATGATAAACACCCTAAAGTGTGCAATAAGGGCTTTCGCCCTCTGCACACCCCGGGGATGCAACATCATACCCGTAAGCATCACATCTGACATTGTTCCTGACAACTATTCTGAATTTCCGAGGTTCCGAATTATCAAAAACAAAGCATCAATGACGCTTCTTTAATACGCATGTTAATTGTAGCACACATACACATAAAGTGCAATATGTACACAATCATTTGTAAAATTACTAAAAATATTACTATTAATGCAAAAACTCATAAAAAAAATGACCTATGCCACTAATTTCATGAAATATCTTTTTATGTTAGATGAAAGCCACACACCAGTCCCCCCCTATATATGCATGTCAGAATCCACAAAACGGAGGGGGAGCAAAGCATCTATTCCATTACACTCATAGATGCCCTCTGTGCCATAAAGCAGGATGCGTACAGGATGGCCGAAGCGGTCTTCCACACCTGAGATCACCTGACGACAAGCTCCACAGGGAGAAATGGGGGTAGGCATAAAGCGGTTGCCCTTGCGGGCAGCTATTGCAAGAGCCAGCACTGGCTGGTCGGGATACTGGGCATTGGCCGCAAAGAGTGTGGTGCGCTCAGCACACAAGCCTGATGGATAAGCAGCATTTTCCTGGTTGGCACCCGTAAACACCAATCCATTAGCCAATCGGGCAGCAGCGCCAACGCGGAACTTGGAATAGGGAGCATAACTGCCCTTGGTGGCTTCCATGGCAGCCGAAACCAGTTCACGGTCCGACTGCGATAACTCATCCATGCCATACACACGAAACAGGCTCTTAATCTCTATTTCCTTCATAGACTAATGTTTTTGGGTGAGACAAATTTATGTTTTTTTTTCCTTATCCAGTTATTTTTGGGTAATTTTGTGCCTTCAAAGGGAAAACCATGCTAAAAAAGACAAGAATTCTACCCGCTCTGCTCCTTTTCATATGCAGTAGCCTTTCGTTGATGGCACAAAGAACCAACCAGGCATACTGGACTTACATCGACAAATACAAAGACTGGGCCATAGAGCAAATGAAACGCTACAACATACCTGCCAGCATCACCTTGGCACAAGGACTGCTGGAGAGTGCGGCAGGAAGAAGCACACTGGCAACAGAAGCGAACAATCACTTTGGAATCAAATGTGGAGGCACATGGACAGGACCATATGTCCTGCGCAACGATGATGCACCCAACGAGAAATTCCGCAAATACAAGAGTGCACGAGAGAGTTTCGAGGATCACTCGCTCTTTCTCCAGGGACGGCGTTACCAAGGACTGTATCGCCTAAAAATCACCGACTACAGAGGGTGGGCGCATGGACTGAAAGCTGCAGGCTATGCCACCAGCCCCACTTATGCAGAGTCTCTCATCCGCATCATCGAGATGTACAACCTGAGTCAGTTCGACTCTGGCAAATATCTGCTTCTCACACAGAAGAAAGGTACTGTGGACCAGGATCCGTTCTACATCAACCATGTTGTTTACCGCAACAACAAGAATTACTTCATCGTGGTGGAGCCTGGGGATGACATGGCCACCATAAGCGAGAAAACGGGTGTGAGCCTGAAAGACCTGTACGAATTCAACGACCTGCCCAAGGACTATGCTGCCACCACTGGGGACCTTATCTATCTGCAGAAGAAACGCAAGTGTGCATCAAAAGAATTCAAGGACTACCCCATCCACATCGTGGAGGTGAACCAAAGCATGCATGACATCTGCCAGCTGTACGGTATCAGACTCAAGTACCTGTACAAACTCAATAAGATGTCGGCCGACCATGTACCCACACAGGGTGAAATCCTGCGCATCAGATAACCTCCGTGCAAAGGTATACATTATATATATATGCACGCGCGCTCGTAGAGAGTCACCAATAAACAAGATAGCACAAGACAAGATATGATAACATTAAGCAACATCGCCGTTCAGTTCGGCAAACGCGTCCTCTACAAGGACGTCAACATGAAGTTCACCAACGGCAACATCTATGGAGTGATAGGCGCCAACGGCGCAGGCAAATCCACCCTGCTGAAAGCCATCAGCGGAGAACTGGAACCCAGTAAAGGAACAGTGGAACTGGGACCGGGCGAGCGCCTGAGCGTATTGAGCCAGGACCATTTCCAATATGACCAGGAAACAGTGCTCAACACGGTACTGATGGGTCATACCACCATGTGGCAGGTCATGCAAGAGCGTGAGGCCCTGTACAGCAAGCCCGACTTCACAGACGAAGACGGCATCAGGGTGGCCGAACTGGAGGATAAGTTTGCCGAGATGGGCGGATACACGGCAGAAAGCGATGCCGCCACACTGCTGAGCGGACTGGGCATTCGCGAACAGAAGCATAACCTGCTGATGGGACAACTCTCCGGTAAGGAAAAAGTGAGAGTGATGCTGGCCAAAGCCCTCTTCGGAAACCCCGACAACCTGCTCCTGGACGAGCCCACCAATGACCTGGACCTGGATACGGTTCAATGGCTGGAGCAATACCTGAGCGAGTTTGAGCATACCGTGCTGGTGGTCAGTCATGACCGTCACTTCCTGGATAGCGTATGCACACACACCATCGACATCGACTTCGGCAAGGTAACCATGTTTGCCGGCAACTATAGTTTCTGGTATCAGAGTAGTCAGCTGGCTCTCCGTCAGGCTCAGAACCAAAAGGCAAAAGCTGAGGAGAAGCGCAAAGAACTGGAAGAGTTCATACGCCGATTCTCTGCAAATGTGGCCAAGAGCAAACAGACCACCAGCCGCAAGAAGATGCTGGAGAAACTCAATGTGGAAGAGATACGCCCCTCTACCCGCAAGTATCCCGGAATCATCTTCCAGATGGAACGCGAACCAGGCAATCAGATTCTGGAAGTGGAAGGATTGAAAGCCATTGCCGAAGACGGAACCTTGCTCTTCGACAACGTAAACTTCACCATCGAGAAAGGTGACAAGGTGGTGTTCCTCAGCCATGACCCACGTGCCATGACAGCCCTCTTTGAGATTATCAACGGCAACCAGCAGGCTGCTGCAGGAACCTACAACTGGGGCATCACCATCACCACGGCATATCTGCCTGTGGACAATACCGAGTTCTTCCAAAGCGAACTGAATCTGGTGGACTGGCTGAGCCAGTTCGGGGAAGGCAACGAAGTGTACTTCAAGTCCTTCCTGGGGAGAATGCTCTTCAGTGGCGAAGAGGTGCTCAAGAAGGTCAACGTACTCTCAGGAGGAGAGAAGATGCGTTGCATGATAGCACGTATGCAACTGAAGAATGCCAACTGTCTGATTCTGGATACGCCCACCAACCACCTGGATCTGGAAAGTATCCAGGCCTTCAACAACAACCTCAAGCTCTACAAGGGAAACATCCTCTTCTCCAGTCACGACCACGAGTTCATTCAGACCGTAGCCACGCGCATCATCGAACTTACGCCCAACGGCACCATCGACAAACTGATGGACTACGATGATTACATCAGCGACGAGCACATCAAGGAACTCAAAGAGAAAATGTACCATACTGCTGACTGACAAAATGGCAACTGGCACACTTATTGTAACAGCGTGCCAAAGAAAACATTGTGCGGAAACGCACCAGAAGCATATCATACAATATGAAAGAACAGAACGAAGAAGAACTGAAGCAAAATGGCAGCGAAATCCAGGAGGAGACTTCTGCCCACTCCGACAATGCCGACAAAATGGCAGAGCAGGAACAGCAAACGGAGGCGGAGGTAAAGGCTGACGAGGCTCAGCCTGAGACAGCCCCTGAAAAGGAGAAGACCACAGAGGAGAAGTTGCAAGAAGCTGAGGAAGAAATAGCAAGTCTGAAGGATCAACTTTTGCGAAAGATTGCCGAATTTGACAACTATCGCAAACGTACCATCAAAGAGAAGACAGAACTGATACTCAACGGAGGTGAAAAGACTGTGGTGGCCATCCTGCCCGTCCTGGACGATATGGAACGTGCACTCACCAATATGGAGAAGGCTGAAGATGTGAAGGCTGTAGTGGAAGGAGTGAAACTCATACACAAGAAGTTCTTAGATATCCTGAGCAAACAGGGCGTACAACCCATTGACACCAAGGAAGCAACCTTCGACGTAGACCTGCATGAAGCCATCGCCCAGCTGCCTGCGCCCTGCGACGAGATGAAGGGCAAGGTGATGGATTGCACACTTACAGGATACAAGCTCAACGAAAAGGTTATTCGCCACGCACAGGTGGTGGTAGGACTCTAAGCTGCCAATCGCCAATCGGGAAAGGAGGAATACTATGGCAAACAAAAGAGACTACTACGAAGTACTGGGTGTGAGCAAAAACGCCAGTGATGCCGAGATAAAGAGCGCATACAAGAAAATGGCCATCAAATACCACCCCGACCGTCAGCAAGACAAGTCGGAGGAGGAGAAGAAGGCCGCTGAAGAGAAATTCAAGGAAGCTGCTGAGGCATATGACGTGCTGCGCGACCCCAACAAACGACAGCAGTATGACCAATACGGATTCAATGGTCCACAGTTTGGAGGTGGAGGTTTCTCTGGTGCATCCAACATGAGCATGGATGATATCTTCAGCATGTTCGGCGACATCTTCGGAGGACATGGAGCAGGAAGTCCATTTGACAGTTTCTTTGGCGGAGGACACTCAGGCAGAGGTGGCAGACCACAGTTCAAGGGCGGCGACCTGAGAATCAACGTGCGGCTGACACTCAACGAAGTACTCACCGGAGTGACCAAGAAATTCAAGGTGAAGAAGAACGTTATCTGTCCCGAATGCCATGGAACAGGAAGCCAAGACGGAAAGACAGAGACCTGCGGACAATGCAAAGGCTCGGGCGTGGTTTACCGCACCATGCGCACCATGCTTGGCGCCATGCAGACGCAGACCACCTGTCCGGGATGCGGAGGCACGGGCTCCATTATCAAGAACAGATGCGGACGCTGCGGAGGTGAAGGTATAGTAAGCGGCGAAGAGGTGGTGGAAGTAAAGATTCCCGCAGGTATCGACAACGGCATGGTGGTCAATGTCCCAGGCAAAGGACATATGGGAAAACTGAATGGTGTTCCCGGCGACATCCAAGTGATAGTGACTGTGGAAGAGAACAAGACCTTCGTGCGCAACGGCAACGACTTGTATTACCAGTTGCAGCTGGATATCCCAACTGCCATCCTGGGCGGATCGGTGGAGATTCCCACTCTGGAAGGTAAGGTAAAGATAAAGATAGAACCAGGTACACAGCCTGGCAAGGTAATGCGCATACGTGGGAAAGGTCTACCCGCGCTGCAAGGTTTCGGTTATGGAACAGGTGATATCATCGTGACCACCAATGTGTACATTCCACAAAAACTCTCAACAGAAGAGAAAGAAATCTTTGAGAAACTGAAAGGGAACGAGCACATGAAACCCAGCGATGGCTCTAAGGAGACCTTCTTCAGCAAATTCAAAAAACAGTTTGAATAATCCAAGCTTCTCATCAGAATGACTTACGAACAAGCCATAAATTATCTGTACGAATCCGCCCCGTTATTCCAAAATATCGGGGCGGGTGCATATAAGGAAGGATTGGGCAACACAGAGTTGCTCGACAAGCATTTCCAACATCCTCACAGGCAATATGCAACCATCCATGTGGCAGGAACCAATGGCAAGGGTTCAGTAAGCCATACGCTGGCATCCATACTTCAAAGTCAGGGAATGAAGGTGGGCCTCTATACAAGTCCTCACCTGACGGATTTCAGAGAACGTATTCGTGTCAACGGCGAGATGATACCACAGGCACGCGTGGTGAGTTTTGTGGAACAAGAACGAACGTTCTTCGAACCTCTTCATCCTTCATTCTTTGAACTTACCACGGCTCTTGCCTTGCAGTATTTTGCTGAGGAGAACGTGGACATAGCGGTAATTGAAGTGGGTCTGGGAGGCAGGATGGACTGCACCAACATCATCCAGCCCCTGGTAAGCATCATCACAAACATCAGCTTTGACCATATACAGTTTCTGGGCAACACACTGGAGAAGATTGCCAGCGAGAAAGCAGGCATCATCAAGCCATGCATCCCTGCCATCGTGGGCGAATGGGGAAAGGAAAGCGTGGCAGAAGTCTTCATGAACAAGGCAGAAGAGGCTGGCACATCCCTGGTTTTCGCTGACCGAGAGAACGAGATAGTGGATTTCACCCTCACTCCTGGCCAGGGTTACACTTATCACACCGCCACCTTCGGCACCATTCATGGAGAACTGGAGGGACTCTGCCAAGAGAAGAACACAGCCACCATACTGGAAGCCATTAAAGCCCTGCGCAGAAAGGGCATCCACATCAGCAACCAAGCCGTGCAGGACGGATTTGCCAAGGTAAGCATACATACTGGGCTTCGAGGCCGATGGCAGAAGATAGCAGACAAGCCACTTACCATCTGTGACACGGGACACAACGTGGGAGGAATGCAATATATCACACGCCAGTTGGCCACCACACCGCATCAGGCCTTGCATATAGTGATAGGCATGGTCAATGACAAAGATGTAAACACCGTCCTGTCCATGCTCCCCCAGGATGCCACCTACTATTTCACCCAAGCTTCGGTGAGACGTGCCATGCCCTGCGACCAGTTTTCCCAGGAAGCATCACGCCATGGACTGAAAGGCGAATGCTACCCCACCGTCCATGATGCTTATCTTGCAGCAAAAGCCGCCTCAGGGGAGGAAGACCTCATCTTCATCGGAGGAAGCACATTCATAGTGGCCGATCTGTTTGCCGCTATGGAACAGGAAAAACGATAAACCCCATAAAAAACGTAAGCATGCCATTATCCCCATTGTGGAATAATGGCATTTTTGTGTCTGCGTACGAGCTGTAGCACGAGTTTTCTGCACGTACAGACGGAGATATTGGAAGAGTAAGAATGAAAAAATGGTATCCTGCTCGCAACTTTTTTTTCATTTTATTGTAAAGTCCACTTATTTTGTTTAAGTTTGCATTAGGAATTTGGCAAATTAGCCAGAAAAAACATCAAACTAAAGAAATAATCCGATGGACAAAGAACTGATTTCCGGTCTGAAAAGAGAAGACTTTCAGGCTGTGGTGCAGGGCAAGCAAACAGACCTCTATACCCTGACCAACAGCAATGGTATGGAAGTAAGCATCACCAATTATGGAGGTGCTTTGGTGGCCATCATGGTTCCCGACAGGGAAGGCAAGATGGCCAATGTCATTCAAGGCCATGACAGCATAAAAGGTGTGGTCGAAAGCCCAGAACCATTCCTGAGCACCCTGGTGGGCAGATATGGCAACCGTATCTGCAAAGGTAAGTTTACCATGAATGGGAAAGAGTACAGCCTGGCCATCAACAATGGTCCCAACCATCTGCACGGCGGACCCACAGGATTCCATGCCAGAGTATGGGATGCAGAGCAGATAAACGAGCACGAACTGGTACTCCGATACGTCTCAGCCTATTATGAAGAAGGATTCCCCGGTGAGCTGCACATGAATGTCAAATACAGTCTGAGCGAGGACAACGAACTGATTATCGATTACCGTGGAACCACCAACAAGAAGACCGTGGTAAACATGACAAGCCATGGATTCTTCTCGCTTGCTGGCATTGCCAATCCCACCCCCGAAGCATTGAACTGCCAACTTCAGATTAATGCAGATTTCTTTATTCCCATCGACGAAACAAGTATCCCTACAGGAGAAATACTCAAGGTGGAGGGAACGCCATTTGATTTCCGTACTCCCCACACCGTAGGCGAGCGTATCCACGATACCAGCAACCAGCAGATAGTAAATGGTACGGGGTACGATCATTGTTATGTCCTCAACAAGCACGAACCAGGCGAACTGAGTTTCGCTGTAAAATGCACCGAGCCCATCAGTGGACGCGTGATGGAAATGTACACCACCGAACCTGGCGTACAGTTCTATAGCAGCAACTGGCTGAATGGATTCAGCGGCAGTCATGGAGCCACCTTCGGCAAGTATAGTGCACTCTGCTTTGAGGCACAGCACTTCCCCGACAGCCCAAATCGTCCATATTTCCCCAGTGTCATCCTGAAACCGGGTGAACTGTATACACAGAAGACCATCTATAAGTTCAGCACCGAGGATTGATTCCCCAGGCTGTGCTTCTCCCGAAAATAATCATTATAACTCAAATATTTAAAACAAAACTAATGGCACAAAAATCAAAACAGTGGGCTGCGATTATCATGATGATCGCACTCTTCGCAATGATTGCCTTCGTGACCAACCTGTGTTCACCTATGGCAACCATCGTAAAAAACCAGTTCGGCGCATCTGAAGCTGCAGGACAAATCGGCAACTATGCCAACTTTATTGCTTACCTCGTGATGGGTATTCCCAGTGGTATGCTTATCTCCAAGCTGGGTTACAAGAAGACTGCTCTTGCTGCCCTTCTGGTAGGTCTGGCAGGCATCGTACTCGAGTACCTGAGTGGTGTAATGGGAAGCTATTGGGTATACCTCGGTGGCGCATTCATCAGTGGTCTGTGCATGTGCATGCTCAACACTGTGGTCAACCCCCTGCTCAACGTTCTGGGCGGCGGTGGCAAGACCGGTAACCAGCTGATTCAGATTGGTGGAGCATTCAACTCTGCTGCTGCTGTTGCTGTATACATCATGATGGGTGCCCTCATTGGTGAGGTGACCAAGGACACAGGTATCTCTGATGCCACTCCTGCTCTGATTATTGCAGGCGCCATCTTTGCTGTAGCATTTATCATCCTGTTGTTCACCAAGATAGAAGAGCCCGAGCAAGCTCCTGTTGAGCTGAAGCTCATCACCGGTGCACTCAGTTTCCGTCATTTTGCTTTAGGTGCATTGGCTATCTTCACCTACATGAGCGTTGAGGTTGGTACTCCCACTTATATGATGTCCTTCCTTCAGACTCCCGAAGTGGGTGTAAGTGCCGGTGTGGCAGGCCTGATTGCCTCTGTATATTGGCTGATGATGTTCATCGGTCGTTCTGTAGGTGGTTCCATTGGTGGTATGGTAAGCAGCCGTGTCATGGTTAGCACCGTTGCCACAGCCGCCATCATCCTGCTGGCCTTCGGTATCTTTGCTCCCACCAGTATCAAGGTGGATGTTCCTGGTATCGACTGGGCTAATCTCTCTGTGGTATGGACAGCAGTTCCCGTCAACGTCTTTGCCTTCATCCTGGTGGGTCTGTGCACCTCTGTGATGTGGGGTGGCATCTTCAACATGGCTGTTGAAGGTCTGGGCAAGTACACCGCTGCTGCTTCTGGTATCTTCATGACCATGGTATTCGGCTGTGCCGTTATGGTATGGCTCCAGGCCGTGGTAGCAGACCAGGTTGGTTACCTGAACAGTTATTTCATTCCTCTGGCTTGTGCTGCATATATCCTGTTCTATGCACTCATTGGTTCCAGAGTATCCAAGAAAAGTGAAGAGTAATTATCCATAAACGTTTAATCAGAGCCTTGCGCAGACTCATCCTCGGCGCGAGGCCCTTTTAAAAAACATATAGCCATGAGACTAACAATAGATGATGTAAGAAGCCGTTTCATCAAGCATTTCGACGGCACCACAGGTTCAGTGTACGCATCTCCTGGTAGAATCAATCTGATAGGTGAGCATACCGATTACAACAATGGTTACGTGTTCCCCGGTGCTGTAGAGCAGGGAATAATAGCTGAGATAAAGCCCAATGGCACACGTAAGGTTCGCGCTTACTCCATTGACCTGAAGGACTACACAGAATTCCTTCTCGACGACGAGCAGGGCCCCAAGGCATCATGGGCTCGCTACATCTTTGGCGTATGCCGTGAGATGATGGCACTGGGTGTACCCGTGGAAGGTTTCAACACTGCCTTTGCCGGCGATGTTCCCCTGGGCGCAGGTATGAGTTCCAGTGCTGCTCTGGAGAGCACCTTTGCATTTGCTCTGAACGACATCTGGGGTGAGAACAAGATTGACCGTATGGAATTGGCTCGTGTGGGTCAGCGCACCGAGCACAAATACATCGGTGTGATGTGCGGTATCATGGATCAGGCCATCTCTTGCTTGGGCAAGAAGGGTTCTCTGCTTCGACTGGATTGCCGCAGCGGAGAGTATGAATACTTCCCCTGGAACCCCAAGGGATATCAACTGGTATTGGTAAACAGCTGCGTGAAGCACACTCTGGCAGGAAGCCCCTACAACGAGAGAAGACTGCAGTGCGAACATGTGGCTGAAATCATCGGCAAGGCTCATCCCGAAGTGAAGTCTCTGCGTGACGCAAACATGGAGATGCTGAAGGAAGTCAAGGGTGAGATTACAGGTGACGAATACAAGCGTGCACGTTATGTCATCGGTGAGGTAGAGCGCGTGCTGGCTGTATGCGAGGCCCTCAAGATTGACGACTATGAGATGGTGGGCAAGATGATGTACGAGACTCACTACGGCTTGAGCAAGGAATACGAGGTAAGCTGCGAGGAGCTTGACTATCTGAACGAGATTGCCAAGGAGACCGGCGTTACAGGCTCACGTATCATGGGCGGCGGTTTCGGTGGTTGCACCATCAACCTGGTTGCTGAAGAACTGGTTAGCAACTTCAAGAAGGTGGTGAAGGAGAAATTCGCTGAGAAGTACGGCAAGGAACCCATCATCATCGACGTGGTGATAGGCGACGGCGCACGTAAACTCTGCTGATAGACTGGCCTAAAAGGCAAGCCATCAGTATCATACAGAAGGTTCCCATGCACAAGATAACATCTGTCATGGGGACCTTCTCCTCTTACCTCCCCCACACACACCACACTCAAATATGCCACACAAGCCCCAGAAAGACATCTGATGACCCACACTATCCGATTCCTTCCCCTGCTGCTATTGCTGCTATTCTTTACAGCACCCAGCAGCCTTGCCCGCAAGCACAACCATATGATGATGTACCGGGGAGGCATTGTCCGCACAGACACCACCCGCCGTCAGCTCACACTGGTCTTCACTGCTGCCGACAAGAATGATGGTGTGGAACAGATTCTGAGCACACTGAAACGTCATCGCATCAAGGCAGCCTTCTTTCTCACAGGTTCCTTTCTCGAGAAGTATCCCGAGGATGTGGCCCGCATCAGGAAAGCAGGTCATTACATAGGTAGTCACAGCTACAGCCATCCCCTGTACAGCACTTGGGAAAAGCCCGACAGCACCATTGTCACACGGGAATTCTTCGAACAGGATATCCTGCGCAGTTACCAGGCACTGGCTCCCTATGGCATCACCTTACGCAATGCGCCTTTTTTCATGCCTCCCTACGAACATTATAATGCCACCATAGCCGAATGGGCAAAGTCCATGGGACTTACATTAATCAATTTCACGAGCGGAACAGCAAGCAATGCCGACTACACTACCCCATCCATGAAGAACTACCGCTCCTCGGATAATATCCTGCAAACGATTCTCCAGAAGGAAGAGAGCGAAGGGCTCAACGGACACCTGATGCTCTTCCACGCAGGCACATCGCCCGAGAGGACAGATAAGTTTTATGCCACTCATCTCCACACACTCATACTCGAACTCCGCCAGCGCGGATACCGCTTCGTTCCCCTCACCAAAGCCATCCGATAACCTGAGTCCATTACGGTCATCAGGCCATTGCCGTGTCATACGGCAGCGAGATATCCGTTAGTGCATCCTTATTAGGAATCAACCCTCGTCCAGTCTCCTTTTCAGTTTATGTTATTTGACACTGGAGTTTCAAGCGGTTGATACTGGAGTGTCTTATAGTTGAAACTGTCCGCGCAACTGATTGGCTTTTTCAGAGCATCCAGCAAATGGCATCGATGTATTGTAGTTTAACGGAAAAGGTTGACTACTTTGAGTCTTATTTGTAAAGTCAGTTG
>SAMEA3663036__coassemble_189_pt1 | contig 30605 bp, 28 predicted proteins | sample SAMEA3663036__metabat2_high_PE_022 | metagenome-assembled genome bin SAMEA3663036 (sample SAMEA3663036) | pig gut metagenome | biome: pig gut; feature: pig-associated habitat; material: faeces | place: France | collected 2012
CGCCCCACATGGACTTTCACCACAGATGTATGACATGCCCGTCATACCAAAAAAAGAATCATTTTTATATGCTTCCTCATGAATTTGCCTTACATTTGCATCATGACAATTCATTATCATTACTAAAAACCTAAATTACAAAACATCAAGAAGCGAATTTTTATAACCTTAGTGCCGTTTGGGCATGCGTGTTTAACGCGAACGCACAATTTGTTGTGGATTCCCTGGGAAAAGTTTCCGTGGGAGAGGAAACTGACCCGCAATCCCAGGTTTACGTGTTAGACAAGGCCAATGAATTTACTAGGAACGTGACCGTACAGAAGGGAGCGCAATTAGTAATCAAACAATCAAGCATAAGAAAATGAAAACAAGTCGAATTGCTGCCGGGGCACTGCTGGGGATGCTCATGGTGCTGAGCCTGTCACAAGTCTCTTCTGCCCAGGAACCGATAGGGAAGATGAATTTCTATGTTGAGGGCACGCGCTGGACGGAACTGCGCCTGGATATATTGAAATACTCTTCCTGGTTCGCGGAGAATCCCGATGGCACCTTCAGCCCCAATTACGAGAAGACAGAGTATTACGTCAAGGGAGACACGCTTATGGGGACGAAAAAGGATAGTTATGCGAAAATCTGGCGACGCGGGGACACCCGACCGGACTCCCTGGTCTATCTTTTTGGTGAGCCACAGGAAGGGAAATGGAGCATAAACCTTTGCTCATACTACGGCAGGAATGGCTACATGAAAAATCCGAGCAGGCCGTTGGGGCCTTGCCCCACATATGACTCAAATTGGGGAATCGGAGCCTATGTGAGGACGAGCGGGTTGCCTTCATATTTGTTCACGGGTGACAGGACAACCAAGTCCATGGGAACGATAAGGGAAATCCGGCAAGGGACTTTCGGCACGGACATCCCGCTGACGTACATGGTGCTGGATGATGTCGTGGATGTCGGCATGGAGGCCTGTGAGCACATCGTCATTCCTGGCATCGGCATCACTTCGTGGTATAGCCGCAATTGCATCAGCGGCCCTTGCATGGCGCATGCACTGGAAGGGGTGGAGGAAGACCAGTACATCCGCAATGATCATTACCGCAGCATCCTCGTCCACTTCGAGCGCGGCGGCGAGGTGCTCTATGACCTCTGGCCCACGCCCGAGGGCGGCTTGGCCTCGCACGTGCAGGGGGTGAAGGCCGGCTCTTCCCCGGATGGGCAGGCCGTGTATGACCTGCAGGGACGCAAGGTTGAGGGGAAGCCCTCGCGCGGCATCTACGTCATCGGCGGAAAGAAGCGCGTGGTCAGGTGAGGAACCGCAGGGCAGGTGGCGTTCATTAGGAACGTGACGATAGAAAGAGGTGCCACGCTGACGGTTATTCCCTCAAAAATAAAACAATAAGAAAAAGACAAGCAGTATGAAAAAGTTATTTCCTGTGATTATACTGTTCGCCATCTGTGTGCAGGTGTATGCAGATGAGCGGGAATATTATTTCACGGACGGAACCCGCTGGACGGAACTCCGCCTGGACACCACGAAGTATGACTCGTGGTTCACGGAGACCTACGTGGACGGCGTGCTGACGTGGGTGCCCAACTATGAGAAGACGGAGTTCTATGTCCAGGTGGATACCATCGATACGGGTTCACGACTGCGCCGGTTCGGATACGTGTGGCAGCATGTGGAGGGGCAGCCCGACTCCGTGCGCTTCGCCATGGAAGAGCAATTTCAAGACAATGTGTGCACTGGTTTTGCATCCTTGGCAAAAGGAAGTGAAACCGGGGACATCAGGGTTTTGGGAACGATAACAACCTATAAGTTCGGTTGGCGCGAGGGAGTGGACCTCTACAGCGGGAGCCTGGAGGACGCAGGATTTGCCATGTCGGGATATGAATACAGCCTGGGGAGAGTGGGTACAGTGAACGAGGGTTGCTTCGGCACGGACAAGGTGTTGCAATATATTGACGCAGACACACTCAGCATCTATTATTACAGGAAACTGCACAGGAAGGATTACGTGGGGGCAAAGCTGATAAGAGGCATCGGGGTGAACAAGTGGAAGTCGCGCTATTGCATTGTGGGGCCTTCTTATCCTGCCAACACGACCCCATGGATGTCAGACCCCTACATGTCCATCCTCGTCCACTTCGAGCGCGGCGGCGAGGTGCTCTATGACCTCTGGCCCACGCCCGAGGGCGGCTTGGCCTCGCACGTGCAGGGGGTGAAGGCCGGCTCTTCCCCGGATGGGCAGGCCGTGTATGACCTGCAGGGACGCAAGGTTGAGGGGAAGCCCTCGCGCGGCATCTACGTCATCGGCGGAAAGAAGCGCGTGGTCAGGTGAGGAACCGCAGGGAACGGGGCGCCCGGGGCATTCGTGCTGCTCCGGGCGGCCTTTTTCTTGTGCGCAGCCCCGGTGGGGATGTTTTTCCGCCTCCGGGGCACAAATATCCGGGCAGGGATGAGCGGCGAAGCCCTGCGACGTGTGGACCTGATCGTATCTGTTGAGTATGGCACTCAGGTGGATACTGTCAAGCAAGCTCTCGAGGATATCATCAAGGCAGACGACCGCATACTGACAGACCCTGAGCCATTTGTGGCACTGGGCAACCTGGCCTCCAGTTCTATTGACTTCACCGTCAGGACCTGGGTAAAGGGTACTGATTACTGGCCCGTATACTTTGACCTTACCCGTACCGTATACGAAGAATTTAATCGTAGAGGTATCAGCTTCCCCTTCCCCCAGATTCAGGTTCACAATTCCTAATACCCAGGTGCAACCTTCACCTGCGCACAGCAAACCGCCCACCTGTATACAAATACAAGTGGGCGGTCACAACGTAAAATCACTTTTCAAAAACTTACACGGTATTATATACTCACGCTCACGCGCTTTCCTTATATTTATTATGGTTGTCGGTAAAAGTCAAGTACACGTCGGCGAAAGAGGAAGGTGAGACGAGCCTGAACAGCTTCGGAACGTGCTCTGGTCAGCTGCGTCTTGGCAGACTGGAAATCTGTGGCGTTGGCCTTTCCATTCTCATACTTACTCTTCATGAGGTGGAAAGAGGTCTCTGCACTCTCACCCGCCACTTCGGCACTCAAGCATTGGCGCTGGGCAGCCACGGCATTGTAATAGGCTTGCTGTATCTCGCGATATAGCACCTTACGGGTTTCCTGTAATTGCAGTTGCTGTGTATGCACAGCCAGACGTGCACTGCGGATACTGTTGCGTGTCTGCAAGCGGTTGAAGATGGGTATGCTGAGCGAAAGGCCCAGGTACTGATTGAAGTTGTCACGCATCTGTGAACCAAAGTTGGCAACACTCAGTCCCGATGTCCTGTAATAGTTGGTACCTATTCCCGCATTGAAATGCAAGCTGGGGAAGAGGGCGCTTCGTGCCACCGCTATTCCCTCCTGAGCCTGTGACAGGCGGAGTTGCTCGCCCACTATCTGTGGTTTGAATCCCTGAGCCTCTGCAAACACCACGTCTGGGGCAGGCAGGACGGCATCCAGAGGAATCGTCTCGGAAGGTACCTCCACATCAAATCCCTCTGGTGTATCCAGTTCGAGAAGCTGAGTGAGGCTGAGCAGCGAGAGCATCAGACTGTTCTCCTGCTGTGTGAGTGTAAGACTGTCAGTGGCCAATGTGGTGCACATCTGTGCCACATCTGCAGGTGCTGCCTTGCCTTCGGCCTGGAGTTTACGCATCCTGTCCACCTGAGCAGCACTGAGCAACACCTGCCTCTGCGCCACACCCACCAGTTCCTTCTGGCAAACAGCCTCCAGATAAGCTGATATGACATTCAGGGTCACATCCTCCTGAGCCTTCTGACAGTCCTGCAAGGCTGCCTGCAGTCCCAGTCGCTGCTGACGCACCTGTGCAGGAATCTGTCCGCCAGTGATGAGCGGAACACTTGTTCCCAAACTGAAACTGGTACTTTGCGTATTTCTGTTGGCATACGTATTATCCATGGTCAGTCCACGACCAAAGGAGAGATTCTCTCCTGCACTGGCAGCAAGATTGGGCAGACGGCTGTTGCGTGCCGTGCTGAGTGCAATCTCCTGCTGTCTGACATTGTCCTGCTGTCGCTGAATGGTAATGTTATGTGCTACTGCATGACTGATGCATTGCTGCAGAGTCCACACCTGCTGTGGAGACATGCTGATGCTGGCAAACAGGAAGCCGATGGTCATAATATACTTCATAACTGTCCTCCCCCACCGTTATTTATCGGAAATTTTCTGGATACCTCTCACCTTCTGTCCCGGTTTCAGTCCTCCCTTGATTTCCATATTGATGCCATCGCTAAGCCCCGTCACCACGGGAGTACGCTTGAAGTTCTGCTTGGGAACGGAATCAGTAAGCACATACACGAAAGTGCTGTCCCCAGAGAATTCGAGTGACGACTCTGGTACGCTCACGGCACCCTTTACCCTCTGCAGTACTATCTGTGCATTGGCACCATAGCCTGAGCGCAGGGTGAGAGAGTCGGGAAGCGAAATGGCAGCCTTGATGTCAAAACGGTTGGCACCATTCTGTTCCACCCCCTTGGGCGAGATATATTCTATGCAAGCATTCATCTGAAGATTCTCGATAGCTCCCACGGTGATAATGACCGGCATCCCTTCGTGTAGCCGTCCCACCTCGGTCTCATCCACATTGCCCTTGAATATGAGATTCTTCATGTCGGCCACGGTGGCTATGGTGGTTCCATCATTGAAAGAGTTGCTCAGGATGACGGAGTTGCCCACCTTGACAGGCACATCCAGTACCAGTCCGTCGATGGTGCTGCGAATGAGTGTTGTGCTCATCTTGGCATTGCTCAGCGAGACACCATCCCTGACGATATTGAGTGCATCACGTGCCTGTGACTCCTCGGCTTCTGCCTGTCTGAGAGCAACCTGTGTCTTCTCATACTCCTCCTGGCTCACCACCTGTTCGTCGAGCAAAGCCTTCATGCGCTGATGGTCCGTACGGGCCTGATTGAGTGCAATGACAGCCAGACGCACACGATTCTCGGCAGCGGAAAGACTGCCCATATCAGGAATCACCTTCACCTTGGCTATCACCTCGTCCTTCTTCACCATTTCCCCGGCCTCCTTATAGAGTTCCGTGATGATACCCGATATCTGCGGTTTGATATTCACCTCGTCACGCGGTTCTATCTTTCCGGTGACGATGGTGGTTTTCTCAAGGTCCTTGATCTGAACCTCATTCAATTCATACACCACCTCCTGTGGACGAGACTTTATGTACAGGTACACAAAGGTTCCAACTACCAAGGCAACCACAGCCATGATGGCAGCCCATTTCAACATCTTCTTCATTGACTATCTTCTATATTATTATATATTGTTCTTATTGGTTTATTCCTCTCTCATGGCCTCCACAGGACGTATCTTCATGGCCCTGATGGCTGGTGCGAGTCCTGCCATCACCCCCAGGAGAGAAAGCAGGAGAGCCGTGGTGACAGCCAATCCGAAAGAGATCTGGAAATGTATTCCTGGCATGGTATTGGCCACCGAATTCTCTATAGCCTGCAGGATGAGCACGGAAAGTGTGATGCCTCCCATCCCTGAGACGAGTGTCAACACTATACTCTCTGTCATCACCATCCACAGGATATCTCTTGGCGTGGCACCTATAGCCCGCCTGATGCCTATCTCCACCGTACGTTCCTTGACGGCAATCACCATGATGTTACTCACGCCGATGGCCCCTGCCAACAAGGTTCCCAAGCCTATCATCCACACCAGTATGCGCACCCCCTGGAACAGTGTATCCACCATGGAGAAGATGGCTTCGGTATTGAGACGTTTCAAGGCCTGCTTATCATCGGGGTGGATACGATGAGCACGCTTGATGATCTGCTCGGCATGGTCCTGCACGTCCGACATACGAAATCCTTCACGGGCTGTCATGCAAAGCATATCTATGGCGTTTCCCCTGTTGTACACACGTCGCATGGTGCCCAAAGGGAGTTCTATGGTGTTCTCGGGATTACCTCCCACCTGCATGCCTCCTGCCTTCCTGCCACTCACGCCCACTATCTGATAATACACACTGTCCAGGGAGAGATAGCTGCCTACAGGATTTCCTTGTGCGCCCAACTCAGGGAAGAGGAGTTGCACCACACGAGAACCGATGACGCACACCTTACGTTGCTGCTTGTCATCCATGTCATTGATGGCACGTCCGTAACGTATCTTGGGGTCATCCACCTGATGATAATCCTCCCTGTGTCCCAGGATATGAACATAGCCATTGTGATGGTCACGTGAGGCCATCCCCCATCTGTCCAGACAAGGCGCACAGACGTCCACTTCGGGAACGACATTCCTGACGCGTTCTGCATCCTGCATCTCCAGTGTCCACCAGCGGTCGCTGGGCAATCCCTTGTAGGGCCTATCTGTCTTGGCTGTAAAGAAGAAGCCTGAGTTGGAAGCAAAGCCCGCAAAGTTCATGCCCAAGATATTTACCAAGCCACGTCCGCCACCCATCAGCAGGATGAGCATGAATACGCCCCAGAAGATACCGAAGGCCGTCAGGAAGGTACGGGTCTTGTTGCGCGAGAGGGTATCAGCTATCTCCTCCCATTGATCTGCATCGAATATTCTCATTGTCTCCTATCTATATTCCTTATGTCTGAGATTCTATGCACGCAAGGCATCCACGGGTTTCATCTTCACAGCTCTTCTGGCAGGGAAGAACCCTGCAAGCGTGCCACAGACAACCATGATAAGGGTGGCAGTCACACAGGTAGAGAGATCCACAGTGGGATCAATGAACATCTGAGTCTTCATGATTCCCATATCCACCGTCTGATTGCCTGCTGCCATGTCCATATACTGGCAGAATCCCACACCAAGTACCATGCCCATGTACCCAAAGGCAAGCGTTATGACCAGACTTTCCATCATGACCATGCGCACTATATTCCATGGCCGGGCACCGATAGCTCGGCGTATGCCAAACTCGCGTGTACGTTCCTTTACGGAAATCAGCATGATGTTGCTCACGCCCACCACTCCACTTACCATGGTCAGCAAGCCCAGAATCCAGAATGCCATGTGCAGGATATTCATAGCCTGGCTCATGGTGCGACTGCTTTCGGCCTGATTCCATATCCACAGAGCACTCACATCCTCGGGACTGAATTCGTGGATACGACTGACAGCACGGGTAAAATTCTGTTCGAAAGACTTCATTTCCTCATCCTTGGGCACCTGCTTCATGAGCATGGATAGCTGGTCTATCTTTCCTCCCTTGACACAGAGAGTGCTCAAGGTGGTGTAGGGTGCATAGAATGTGGTGTTCCATTCGTGCATGTTTGCCTTATACACACCACACACTCTCCATACGGCCCCATCCATCTCCAAGGTGTTTCCTACAGCCTGCGCATGAGGAAAGAGCATGTCAGCCTGAGTGGAAGAAAGGACCAGCACCTTGCGTTGCTCTGCCAGATCCACGTCATTGATAAATCGGCCTGCACACATGTCCACCCTCTGCATCTGTGTATACTGAGGATACACGCCGCTGATGGTCACACCACTGATGTGGCATTCTCCCTTGCTGACACTCTGTCCCTGATGCGTTATGATGGGCACCACAGATGCCACCTGGTCAGCGAACTGCTGTCGGACCATATCCACATCACGCTCATCCAACTGGATGGGACGTCCCTCACGCATTCCATTATAGGGCATGGTGGTGCGTCCGCCAAACACATGTACGGCATTGAATGCAAACTCCTCGGAATTCTTTTCAAAGGTGTGTATCACACCATTTCCTGCACCCTGCAATACGATGACCAGAAAGATTCCGCTGGCCATAGCAAACCCTGTGGCCACCGTGCGCAGCTTGTTCATGCCTATGGTATGCATCACCTCTCGGAGAGTGTCTGCCAAAGGCCATTGGAAGTCCTTGAAAAAGTTCATGCCCTGCCTATTTCATTAGTCCGTGGATACCAAAGGGAACGTCAGAGGCCTTGGGATTGGTCTCTATACGCTCTATCAGGCCATCCTTGATATGAACAATCTTATCTGTCTGATAAGCCACGCCACTCTCATGAGTCACCACCACGATGGTCATGCCCTGATCGTGAAGCTGTCTGAGGATCTGCATCACCTCCAGTGAGGTATGACTGTCCAGGGCACCAGTAGGCTCATCGGCCAGTATCACCTTAGGCTGTGTCACCAATGCCCGTGCTATGGCCACACGCTGCTTCTGTCCGCCAGAGAGCTCGCTGGGATAATGATGAGCCCAATCGGCAAGTCCCAGACGGTCAAGGTATTCCATAGCGAGGGCATTCCTCTTGCGCCGGCTCACTCCCTGATAGAACAGTGGCAAGGCCACATTCTCCACCGCAGTCTTGAATCCCACCAGATTGAAACTCTGGAAGATGAATCCCAGCAGTCTGTTGCGCAAATCAGCAGCCTTGTTCTCACTCAGGTTACGGATAGGGGTACCTGCCAGGATGTACTCTCCCTCATCATATGAGTCGAGTATGCCCAGGATATTGAGCAAGGTACTCTTGCCTGACCCAGAGGCTCCCATGATGGACACCAGTTCGCCTGGTGCGATATCAAGGTTGATGCCTCTGAGTACATGCAGGGGTTGAGCACCCTGGTAGGTCTTATGAATACCCTCCAGATGTATCATTTCTCTGTCACCTTCAGATTGTTGGCATTCAGGTCCGACATGCCAGAGGTCTCCACTATCAGTCTGCCACACTTTCCACTAACCACCAGGCTACTGGTACCGGACAGGTCGGCCTCTACCTTTTCTGATTCCACATTGATATCAGCACTTCCTGCTCCACTCATATTGATCTCTACATCAGGACTCTGCACAGCCGCTTGTATGTTGCAAGCTCCACTCATCTCCAAACTGGCTTCATCCTGTGCCTTCAGACGCTTGATGATCAAGTTGGAAGCGCCACTGACATCAAGGTCAAACTTCTTCACCTCTATGCAGTTTGCCTGCAGGCTGGCCATACCACTCACTTCAAACTCAAACGAGCTATCCTGGTGTAACGTGTCAGGAATCTCCATGCAGCATGCTCCCATAACTTCCACCTTCTCTAACGTTGGAGAGGAGATGATGGCAGTGAGCCTGGGTGTTTCATTGTTGACACTGGTCCGTCCATCCTTCAACTGGATGCGCAGGCAGCCCTCCTTCACCTTAACGTCATACTCCTGCAAATCCAATTCATTGCCATGGAAGGTGAGTGTGCAGGAATCTCCCTGGGTATAAACCACCTTGACATTTCCAGAAACCTTAATTTCATTGAAGGAACCGATTTCTACGGGATTGTCTACCACAGGTCCGCGTGTCTTGCTATTCTCATATTCATGATCGAACAATTTCTCCATGGAGAACTTCAAGAGAGCACTGCTCATCTGGTTGCACGAGGTCATCATGCTACTGCACACCAAGAGTGCAGCCAGGAAAATACTTTTCTTCATTATATTACTCCCTAATTCTATTATACTCAAATTACAGACAAACACAGGTTCATTATTCACCCTTTCTGCCTTCATAATCAGCCTTGACCTCCTCATAGAAGTTTGCCATGGTCTGGTCAATGTAAGGAGCCAGCCAGAAATAACCTATGCCCAAAGTGAATATGCACAGGATGCCCCAACCGATGAAAGTCAGCATCAGGAGGAAGAGTTTCCACTTGTAACCATACATCATCTCTGCACTGAGGCGCAGCACCTGGTTAGGACTGAACTCAGGATTGTCACGCAAGATGTACTGTACCAGAGCCAAGCGCAAGCTCATCCAGATGCCAGGGATTATGAGCAGGCAATAAAACAGGATCTGTATGATGGCACTGAGAATCAATGTAAGCGTCACTCGACGGAAATCGTGATAGCCTACAAACATGTTGCCCACATCAAAAGGATCGTCGCTCTCGGCGCGATGATTGCCCAGGAAGGCTACAGAATACCCCCAACCTATGGGCAGGGCGAGCACTGTGAGAATGATTCCAAACACACTGGATAGAGATTCAGAGACAGCATTCACATAACTTATGTCTGAGGTAAAAGCAAGGGTACGTGGGCCAAGCACCAGACTATCCAGTCCGCTTCCCAACGCGGATACGAAACCCATGACTATCAGATATACAAATGTAAACATGGCAGCTTCATTCCAGCGTCCACTAAGATCAGCGCGACCTTTTGCGCGCAACTGTGACAATGAACTAATCATAACTTTAATTTTTTTTATTGTTTTACGTTAATAAATTGATTACTCTCTCATATTTCTCTTTACTTATTCCTCGGCCTGCCATTGAGAGACCACCTCATCGATGCTCACACCCAAAGCTCGCATCACCCTGAAGAGGTCGGGCAACTGCTCTGTGAAGAACTCCTCTCTGCGCAGCGTCTCCACGGCATGTGCACCACCTTCGGCAACAAAGTTTCCCAATCCACGTTTCGTACAGGCCACTCCTTTCAGTTGCAGCCACTCCAGCGACCGGGCCACAGTATTGACGTTCACCTCTGCTTCCATGGCCAGTTCACGCACCGAAGGGAGCTTGTCACCCTCGTGGTACTTGCCCGAGAGAATCTCGTCGCATACATGTTCCGCAATCTGCAGATATATAGCTTTTTGTTCCTTAAACTCCATAACACATAGTATTTGTTAACGATTACGACGGGTGGTAATCTGCGCTCTGCAGTACAACCAGTAAGTAAGGGCCCATATGCCCACCAGCAAGATAAGCATGAGCACACTGCCCAATGCAAACCAGATGGGGGTGTCGATATTGATATCTATCACCAAATGAGAAAAATTGTCACGACCCAGAATTTGCATAAGCAAACCGAAGACGAACATAGATCCCAAACCCAAAGTCACCCAGAAAAGCATGTGAGCCAACCAGGTAAGTATGATATTGTAACGGTACTTGACGGCATTGCCCAATGCGAAGGTACTTACGTAGCAGAGTGATGAGAGCGTCATGAATGTAAACATCCACCACGATTGCTCCAGACTGCTATGCAGATAAAAGATTCCACTTACAGAAGTGCTCAGCCATGAATAGGTGAGGGAGGTCACCGAGGATAAGCATCCAAAGAGCAGAGCGAAAAGCAGATTTACGACATCGGCAACCAGCACACTGCATCCAAACACCAGCATGGGAGCTATCAATGAAAAGACGGTATGCCAAAGGAATCGCTCAGCATTACTGGCAGGAAGAGTGAGTTCTGCTATCCGCCCCTGCTTGTTCACCAGATTGTGGAACATATATCCAAGAGAGATGATAGGAATAAAACTGGATACGGCCACATGGAAAAAACCTACATCCAGAGTATTCTTCAGGGGAACATTCATGCCCGCAGTATTCCCACTGAAATCAAAGATGGAAATACTGCCACTGGACCACCACAAGAGGTACTGAAACACCACAGGGGAAACTGCCAGAGCTAACAGGCAGGCCACCTGACTCATATAGAATTTCTTGTTGATAGTCATATCCCAGCGTGCAACGCTCAGGAAACGCTTCATTTCAAACTGTATCATAATGCTTCTCCTCCTTACTTACTTGATTATCACCTGGCGGTCAGAGTCACTGGTGTGTATGCCCTCCACTGTCTCTATAAACAATTTCTCCAAATCCACAGGACCATTGTCCTCATTGAGCGGACCATGCAGCAGAACCTGGTTGCCATTGATGATGGTTACATGATCCAGCAGTCGCTCCACATCATGCACCTGATGAGTGCTCACCAGTACGGTCTTATCCTCATCCATTCCCTGAACCACCGCCTTACGGAACTGACTCTTGCTCAGGATGTCAAGACCATTGGTTGGCTCGTCCATCAGAAGAACACGGGTGCCTGTAGCCAAGGCCACACACATGTACACCTTCTTCTTCTGCCCCATGGACAGGGAGCCCAGCTGCATGTCCATCTCCAGATCAAAAACCTCTATGCACTTACGCAACAGTTCGTCACTGAACCGAGGATAGAAGGACTTGAGTGCATGGGTATAACTCTTCAGACTTACTGAGGGCAAATCATACTCCTCAGGAACCAGGAAAATCTCACGCAGCATCTCTGGCTGACGATTGGCAGAGAGCATGCCGTCCACACGCACCTCCCCGTGACGAGGACGAAGCAAACCGGAAATCAGATAAAGCAAAGTACTCTTACCTGTGCCGTTCTTGCCAAGCAAACCATAAACGCCACCCTGAGGGAAGGACAAACTAAAGTCCTTCAGTACGGGCTTACCTTTGCGGTATTCAAACGTTACATTACTTATGTCTATCATATCTTATTAGTGTAATAGTTATATAGTACACTGCAAAGGTAGTTCTTTTGAGATATATTGCAATAGACGAGCATAAAAAATCGATAGAGTTTAACATTTATTAGCATTACGGGCGCATACGAAATGATTTTCCGTCAGAAGACGAGCTATTATACATTATATATATACGTATGCGTGCACGCGCGAGGAAACCCTCATCTCACTGCTCATGACATAATCCGTGAGGCTGGGAGAAAAAGAGTGGTTTTCCACGCAGTGCACTGCAACCCTCCCCGCAGTGCAGTGCAACCCGTCCTGCAGTGCACTGCATCCCGTCCTGCAGTGCAGTGCATCCGCCGAGCCTATTTGGTCCAAATTCAGACGCACGTACTTGCAACCGTTCCTGCACGTACTTGCAACCGACAAGGCAAATACATGCGTCCGCCAGGGATAACGTTTGCAACCGCCAAGTATAACGTTTGCAACCGAGGATGCAAACGTTATAAACCGCTCCCGCAAACGTTTGCGGGAAAACCTCTGTGGAGAGATGCAGATGAGTATGCTGCCTGCACCTCCCCCAGACATATCGGAGAAGCGTCATCCGTTTCGTATGCCCCCACATGCATGACAGATTAGAGGTAAGTTGTTAACAGAGAAATAGTTTGCGCATAAATATGCACAATAGGAGGAATATATTTGCATATTACAGGGTAAAATACGCCTCTATATGCAGTAATTTTAGTACCTTTGCAGCCAGAAAGGAAATAATATGCAAAAACGTAACGACAAGAAGACTCGTCTGCAAACCATTCGCATGATAGTGTCCTCGCAGATGGTGTGCAGTCAGGAAGACCTGATGATAGAGCTCGACAAGGCAGGCTTCCCTTGTACTCAGACCACACTGAGCCGAGATCTCAAGCAATTACGCATCAGTAAAGTGCGCGGGAAGAGTGGTCACAGTGCATACGCGCTGCCACATGAAGGTCAGTTTGTGGTGGCACCCACACGTGAGGAACTCGACAAGAAGAAATGGAATGTAAAATTCTCGGGCAACATCATGGTGGTACACACGCCACCAGGGCATGCCAGCATGGTGGCACTGGAGATAGACACCATTGCCCACCCATTCTTCCTCGGCTCAGTAGCGGGCGATGACACCGTGCTGGTGGTACTGGACGAGAATGTCATGCGAGAGGATGCACGCAGCATCATACTCGGCATAGTGCCGCAGTTGGCCAACAACATGACCAACGAAGAGAGAGAGATTTTCCAATAAAGCAACATATTCCAGAAAGCAAGAAGGCAAAACAGAGTTATGGGCACTACGGCCCACATGGACAAGAGTGATGACACAGGAAGACAACATAAGGATAGTGGTGGCAGAGGCAGCACACGAGATATACGTGGACACCATACTGGCCACCATAGAAGAAGCCGCTAAGAAACGCGGGACAGGCATTGCCAAACGTACTCATGAGTACGTGGCCACTAAGATGAAAGAAGCAAAAGCCATACTGGCACTCGACGGAGACAAGTTTGCAGGCTTCAGTTATATAGAAACCTGGGGAAACAAGCATTATGTCACCACCAGCGGCCTCATAGTGCACCCCGATTATCAAGGAAGAGGTGTGGCAAAACGTATCAAGGACTACACATTCACACTGGCACGCATACGATGGCCACATGCCAAGATATTCAGCCTCACCAGCGGTGATGCAGTGATGAAGATGAATACGGCACTGGGATACGTACCCGTGAGTTTCAACCAGCTGACGGACGACGAAGCCTTCTGGCGAGGCTGCCTGGGATGCTGCAATCACAACATACTGGAGGAGAAGGAGCGACGCTTCTGCATCTGTACAGGGATGCTCTGGGATCCGGACAAGCATCATGGCGAGCCCACATCCCTGGAGGTATTCAAGGATGTCATGAGAGCCCTGGTCCTGAGAGGCATAGAATAAACAAGCAAATAAAGAAAAAACAAGCATACAAACAGATATGGAAGAGAAGAAGAAAGTGGTGGTTGCCTTCAGCGGCGGCCTCGACACCAGTTACACCGTGATGTATCTGGCCAAGGAAAAGGGGTATGAGGTATACGCAGCATGCGCCAACACAGGAGGATTCAGCCCTGAGCAGTTGAAGACCAACGAGGAGAATGCATACAAACTGGGTGCTGCCAAGTATGTCACACTGGATGTCACAAAGGAGTATTACGAGAAGTCGCTCAAGTATATGGTGTATGGCAATGTGCTCCGCAACAACTGCTATCCCATCAGCGTGAGTTCGGAACGTATCTTCCAGGCATTGGCCATAGCCAGATATGCCAAGGAGATAGGCGCAAGCGCCATAGCACACGGCAGCACGGGTGCAGGAAATGATCAGATACGGTTCGATATGACCTTCCTGGTAATGGCTCCAGGTGTGGAAATCATCACTCTCACTCGCGACGGGAACCTCAGTCGCAAGGAAGAGATTGACTATCTGAACCAGAACGGGTTCCATGCCGACTTCACCAAGCTGAAGTATTCCTACAACGTGGGCATCTGGGGAACCAGCATCTGCGGAGGAGAAATCCTGGACAGCACACAGGGATTGCCCGAGAGTGCATACCTGAAGCATCCCACCAAGCAAGAGACCGAGATTCTCTCGCTGGGATTTGAAAAGGGCGAACTCATCAGTGTCAACGGACAGCACTACGAGGACCACATCAAAGCCATCCAGGCTGTGGAAGAGATAGGAGCGGCCTATGCCATCGGACGTGACTGTCACGTGGGCGACACCATCGTAGGCATCAAGGGACGTGTAGGCTTTGAGGCAGCAGCCCCCATGCTCATTATCGCAGCCCACCGTTTCCTGGAGAAGTACACCCTGAGCAAATGGCAGCAATACTGGAAGGACCAGGTAAGCAACTGGTATGGTATGTTCCTGCACGAGAGTCAGTATCTGGAGCCCGTCATGCCCGATATCGAAGCCATGCTCAGCAGCAGCCAGCGAAACGTGACTGGTACTGTGACACTGGAACTGCGCCCATACTGTTTCCAGACTGTAGGTTGCGACACACCTAATGACCTGGTGAAGAACAAGCTGGGAGAATATGGCGAAGGAGCCAAAGGCTGGACCAGCGAGGAAGCAAAGGGATTCATCAAGGTGACAAGCACACCACTGCGTGCCTATTACCTGGCTCACCCCGATGAAGAGAGATAAAAAGTATGGTAAGAGTAGGAATACTGGGAGCAGCAGGCTATACAGGTGGCGAACTCATTCGCCTGCTCATCAATCACCCTCAGGCCGAAATAGTGTTTGCCAACAGTGAGAGCAATGCGGGCAATCTGATATGTGACGTGCACGAAGGACTCATGGGAGAGACTGACATGCGCTTCACTGCCGAGATGCCCTTCGGCGAGGTGGATGTGGTCTTCTTCTGCTTTGGGCACGAAAAGAGCAGAGCCTTCCTGCAGGAGCACACGATACCCAGCCATGTAAAGATTATCGATCTGGCACAGGACTTCCGTATAGCAGGAGAGCACGACTATGTGTACGGACTGCCCGAGACTCACCGGCAGGAAATAAGCACGTGCATGCATCTGGCCAATCCCGGATGCTTTGCCACCTGCATCCAGCTGGGACTCCTGCCTGCACTGAAAGCAGGGATTATAAGCGGCGACATACACACCAACGGCATCACCGGAAGCACAGGAGCAGGACAGAAACCAGGTGCAACCACCCATTTCTCCTGGCGCAACGACAATATCTCCATCTATAAGACGTTCACGCATCAGCATCTGCATGAGATAAATCAGACCATCCATGAGCTGCAACCACAGTACGATGGTCAGATGTTCTTCATCCCCCAACGTGGATGTTTTACCCGAGGCATTTTCGTAACATCCTATGCACGCTGCAACACACCTATAGAGGAGGTGAAGGCCATATACGAGGACTATTATCGGGATGCTGCCTTCACCCACGTGGTAAGCACATCACCCGACATGAAACAGGTGGTCAACACCAACAAGGCACTGGTGTACGTGGAGCGATATGCCGACCAGCTGCTCATGGTGTCCTGCATCGACAACCTCTTGAAAGGGGCTGTAGGACAGGCCGTAGAGAATATGAACCTCATGTTCGGATTGCCCGAGGACACGGGGCTGCGCCTCAAGGCATCAGCCTTCTGAGCATGACTACACAGACACAGAACAAGAACACTCTGACAAGCAATGAAGTTATTTGATGTATATCCTCTCTTCGATATCAACATCGTCAAGGGAGAAGGCTGCAAGGTGTGGGATGACCAGGGACAGGAATACCTGGACCTCTATGGCGGTCATGCTGTCATCAGCATCGGACATTGTCACAAACACTATGTGGAGAGATTGCATGAGCAGTCATCCAAACTGGGTTTCTATAGCAACTCAGTCATCAATCGTCTGCAGGAACAACTGGCAGAGCAGTTAGGCAAAGCGAGTGGCTACGAGGATTACCAGTTCTTCCTCATCAACTCAGGAGCAGAAGCCAACGAGAATGCCATGAAACTGGCATCGTTCACCAACGGACGCACACGCATCCTATCGGCAGAGAAAGCCTTTCATGGACGCACATCTCTGGCCGTGGAGGCCACTCAGAATCCTAAAATCATTGCCCCCATCAATGCCAACCACCACGTCACCTACCTGCCCATCAACGATCTGGAGGCATGGAAGGCCGAGTTGGAAAAAGGCGATGTGTGTGCCTGCATAGTGGAGTGCATACAGGGTGTGGGCGGCTGTCACATGCTTACAGAGGAATTTGCACAGGGACTATTGGAAGCATGTCACCAGAACGGAGCCTTCCTCATCTGTGATGAAATCCAGTGCGGATATGGCCGAAGCGGCAAGTTCTTTGCCCACCAGTGGCTGGGCATACGTCCCGACCTGATTACCGTGGCCAAAGGCATCGGCAACGGATTCCCGATGGGAGGAGTGCTCATCTCCCCCACCTTCAAGCCCGTTTATGGCCAACTGGGCACCACCTTCGGAGGAAACCATATGGCTTGTGCTGCAGCACTGGCCGTCCTGGAAGTCTTCGAGCAGGAACATCTGGTGGAAAACGCCCGCAAGGTGGGCGACTACCTGAAGAGCCAAATCCTTCAGTTACAGCAGCGCACCCATCACATCCAGGAGGTGAGGGGCCGCGGACTGATGATAGGCATCGTGCTGGACATTCCACACAAGGAGGTGCGCTCACGCCTCATTCACGAGCAACATTGCTTCACAGGCTGCGCCGGCACCAACATCCTGCGCATACTGCCACCTCTGTGCCTCACAGAAGCTCAGGTGGATGACTTCATCACACGTCTTGAGACTGTACTCAACAGTCTCTGACAATCCTGCTGAATATACACCCCCACACCCGAATCCTCAAAACTCTGTTGATTATGGAAGACCACAACAAACAAATAGGCGAGCGGCTCAAGGGACTGAGAGAGATATTCAACATCCCTGCCGAGGATGTTGCCGAACTGTGCGAAGTTTCCCTGGAACACTATCTGAAGATAGAGGCAGGCGAGGCAGACCCCTCTGTATACCGTCTCTCACGCATCTCCAAGCGCTATGGCATAGACTTGGATGTGCTCATCTTCGGTGAAGAGGCACGCATGAGTGGTTATTTTGTTACCCGTTCCGGTAAGGGTCCCGAGGTGGACAGAAACAATGACTATAAGTACAAGAGTCTGGCCATGGGATTCCGCAACCGAAAAGTTGACCCATTCATCGTGCAGGTGGCTCCATTGGCCGGCGATAGGAAACACACACAGAACAATCATGATGGTCAGGAATTTGACTATATACTGAGCGGGACACTGGAGGTTACCATCGAAGGCAAGTCTCTCATACTGGAACCTGGAGACAGCATCTACTTTGACAGCAAACGTATGCATTGCTTCCGTGCCCTCAACGACAAGCCCGCCACATTTGTCTGTATCATAGTATAAAAACAGGAGGGAAAGAGATGATAGAGAGATTCCTGAAACAGACCACCTTCTGTAGCGAACAAGACTATGCCGACCATCTGGAGTTTATCATACCCGAGGATTTCAATTTCGCCTATGATGTGATGGATGAGTGGGCACGCATCAACCCCGATGGCGTGGCACTCCTATGGACCAATGACAAGGGAGAAGAGAAGGCATTCACCTTCCGCGAAATGCGTGAGATGAGCAATCGTGCAGCCTCATACTTCCATTCCTTAGGCATCGGACACGGTGATGTGGTAATGCTCATCCTGAAGCGGCATTACCAGTGGTGGATAGCCATGCTGGCACTCAGCAAACTGGGAGCCATCACGGTTCCTGCCACCCACATGCTCACCCGCAAGGATATCATATACCGCAACAACAGAGCATCGGTAAAAGCCATCATCGCTTGCGGAGATGCTTATGTGCTGGAACAGATACAGGAGGCCATGCCTGAAAGTCCGAGCGTACGTACCCTGGTAAGCATAGGTCCCCTGGTACCCGAAGGATTCCATGACTGGATGAAGGAATGGACAAGTGCACCGGAGTTTCAGAGACCCAGTCATGTGAACTGCAACGAAGACACCCTGCTCATGTACTTTACCAGTGGCACGAGCGGCGAACCCAAGATGGTGGCTCATGACCATCTGTATGCCTTGGGCCATATCACCACAGGTGTTTACTGGCACAATCTGCATGAGGGTTCCATCCATCTCACCGTTGCCGACACGGGATGGGGAAAAGCTGTATGGGGCAAGTTGTATGGGCAATGGTTTGCCGGCGCCACCGTCTTTGTATATGACCATGAGAAGTTCCATGCTGACAGTATCATGCGCCAGATAGAGAAATATCATGTGACATCCTTCTGTGCCCCACCCACCATCTATAGATTCATGATTCTGGAGGACCTCAGCCAATATGATTTGAGTAGTCTGAAGTACTGCACCACAGCGGGCGAGGCCATGAATCCCTCCGTGGCAGAACGGTTTTATGAACTTACAGGCCTGCACATATATGAGGGATTCGGACAGACAGAGACCACAATGACCCTGGGCACATTCCCCTGGATAAAGCCCAAGCCTGGCAGTATGGGAAAGCCGAATCCTCAGTACGACGTACACATCCTGCGCTCCGACCTGTCGGAATGCGAGGATGGCGAGAAAGGAGAAATATGCATCCGCATCGTGGACGAGAAGCCTCTGGGACTCTTCAAGTATTACTATAGAGACCCTCAGCTGACACGGGAAGTGTGGCATGATGGATATTACCACACAGGAGACATGGCATGGCGTGACGAAGAGGGATACTATTGGTTTGAAGGCCGAATAGATGATGTCATCAAGAGCTCAGGCTACCGAATAGGTCCCTTTGAGGTGGAGAATGCACTCATGACACATCCTGCAGTGGTGGAATGTGCCGTCACTGGTGTACCCGATGAGATACGCGGTGCTGTGGTCAAAGCTACAGTAGTATTGGCCAAGGAGTGGAGACAGAAATCAGGAGAAGCATTGGTAACCGAATTGCAGAACCACGTGAAACACGTGACTGCCCCTTACAAATACCCCAGGATAATAGAATTCGTGGACAAACTGCCCAAGACCATCTCAGGAAAGATTCGTCGCGTGGAAATCAGAGAGAAAGACAAGAAAGCATGACACAGCAAACGAAAATCGCAATCATAGGCGTAGGAGCCATGGGTGGCTCCATTGCCAAGGGACTGATACGTTCGGGCAACATCTCCCCCACCAATCTTTGGCTGGCCAATCCACACAAGGAGAAGCTGGCAGTCTTCCAGCAGCAAGGAGCCCACGTGGTGACAGACAACTGCGAGGCTGTCGCCCAGGCCGAAGTGATCATCCTGTGCGTCAAGCCATGGCTTGCCGACCAGGTTCTGATGCAGATCAAACCTGTGATGGATCATGACAGGCATACACTGGTATCGGTGGTGGCAGGTATGTCGGGGCAGCACATCTGTGAGCAGATGGAGAGCAATGGGTCATCTCCCCAGACGCTCCTTTGCCTCCCTAACACGGCAGCAGCCGTAGGGCAGTCCATGACATTCCTTGTACCCGTCAACGCCAGCGACAGTCAGACTCAGGCCATCGCCAACATCTTTGAAGAGATGGGACGTGTGATGATTACAGAAGAGAGATGCCTGCCGGCCGGGATGGCTTTGGCTTCCTGCGGCATTGCCTATGCCATGAGATATGCTCGCGCTGCCATGGAAGGTGGCGTGGAACTGGGTATTAAAGCTCACGATGCACTGCAGGTGGTGCTCCAGACCATGGCCGGAGCAGCGGCTTTGCTGCAGGAGAGCGGAAGCAACCCTGAGCAAGAGATTGACAAGGTAACCACGCCTGGCGGCTTTACCATCAAGGGACTCAATGAGATGGAGCACGCAGGATTCACCTCTGCCGTGATACGCGGACTGAAGGCAAGTGTAAAATGACACGTTTGGCACAGGTAACAGGATAAGAAAAGAGAAATGAGATATGTAATCAAGATAGGGTCCAACGTTCTTACACGTACAGACGGGAAGTTGGATATCACCCGTATCTCTGCTGTGGTGGACCAGGTGGCATGGCTCAGGTCTATGGGGCATCAGGTCATTCTGGTATCCAGTGGTGCAGTGGCCTGTGGCCGAGGCGAGCTGCATACTGACCGCCGATTGGACAGCGTGGAGCAGCGCCAACTGTTCTCGGCTCTGGGACAGGCCAAGCTCATCAATCTCTATTATGATCTCTTTCGCGAGTATGGCATTCATGTGGGACAGGTGCTCACCATGAAGGAGAATTTCTCCTCACGACAGCAATATCTCAACCAACGTGCCTGCATGGAGGTGATGCTCGACAACGGAGTGGTCCCCATTGTCAACGAAAACGATACTGTGAGTGTGACGGAATTGATGTTTACCGACAACGATGAACTCTCCGGACTGATAGCTTCCATGATGAATGCCCATTGCCTCATCATCCTGAGCAATATCGATGGGATATACACCGGCAGTCCCAGCAATCCCGAAGCACGCCTCATCAGACAGGTGAAGCCAGGAGATGACCTCACACCATACATCCAGACAGAGCGAAGCGGATTTGGCCGCGGTGGCATGCTTACCAAGTGCAGTATTGCACGCAGAGTGGCAGAAGAAGGCATCAGGGTAATCATAGCCAACGGAGGGCGAACCAATATACTGGCAGACCTCCTGACACGTCCCGAGGAGATTCCTCACACAGAGTTTCTGCCTGTGAGCCAACCGGTATCGGGCATCAAGAAATGGCTGGCACACAGCCAGAGTTTTACCAAAGGTGAAGTGCACATCAACACCAAAGCTGCAGAAGCACTGCGGGGCAACCAGGCCGTAAGTCTGCTCATGGTGGGTGTCACTCAAGTAAAAGGAGACTTTGAGGAAGGTGACATCGTGAGCATCATAGACCCACTGGGACAACGCATAGGCATAGGACGCAGTGCTTACTCCTCCCACGAAGCAATCTCTGCAATAGGTAAGCATGACGTGAAACCCATCATACACTATGACTATCTCAGCATTGACTAAAAACGTCACACACATGACACTGAAACCCCTCTTCATACAGAGCCGAGAAGCAGCCCGGCAGGTGGCTTCCCTCTCCACCGAGCAACGCAACCGTGTGCTCCTGGATGTGGCAGATGCCATAGAAACACATACCGAGGAACTCTTGCAAGCCAACAAGGCTGACTTGGCACGAATGGACCGCACATCCCCCCTCTATGACCGTCTGATGCTCACGTCAGAGAGACTGGGAGCCATAGCCCAGGACATGCGCCATGTGGCCGTCCTGCAGTCTCCTCTGGATATCACTCTGGAAGAACGCATCCTCCCCAACGGACTTCGGTTGCGCCGCATGAGTGTACCTTTCGGAGTGGTAGGTGTGGTGTATGAGGCACGTCCCAATGTAACCTTTGATGTATTCTCTCTGTGCATGAAGAGTGGCAATGCCTGCATACTCAAGGGAGGTAAAGATGCCGACATATCCAACCAGGCCATCATGAATCTGATACACCAAGTTCTGCAGACTCATGGCTTGTCCCATGCGGCAGCCACCCTGCTTCCTGCCACCCACGAAGCCACTGCCCAGATGCTGGAAGCTACTGGCTACATAGATGTATGCATCCCACGAGGAGGCAAGAAACTCATTGAATTTGTACGCGACACAGCACGTATCCCCGTGATAGAGACAGGAGCAGGAGTGGTGCACACCTATGTGGCACCCTCGGCCAATCTGGACATGGCAGCCCGCATCATTCTCAATGGCAAGACCCGACGTGTGAGCGTATGCAATGCACTCGACACACTCCTGGTCCATGATGCTCTCCTCGACAAACTGGACATTCTACTGGTACCATTGGCACAGAAGCAGGTGAGACTGCATGCCGATGCAACGGTACTCCCCCACCTGGGTTTCTATCCTTCCCACCTGATCTCTCCCATTCAGGGAAACGAGGAAGAAGTCTACCATACAGAATATATGGACTATGCCATGGGCATCCATGCGGTAAGCTCCACAGATGAAGCCATCAGGCACATTGCCCAGTATGGTTCGGGGCACAGCGAAAGCATTGTAACCAGCGAAGAGCCTGAGGCCAGGAAATTTCAGAAAGAGGTGGATGCCGCATGTGTCTACTGGAATGCTCCCACAAGTTTCACCGACGGGGGACAGTTCGGACTGGGTGCAGAGATAGGAATCAGCACTCAGAAACTGGGACCACGCGGCCCCATGGGACTCTCTGCCCTGACCACATACAAGTGGATGATAGACGGAGAAGGACAAACGCGCCCCTGAGCGCCCCTTCATTCACCACTCCATTGATTAAACAAAACCAAACACATTCGCCAAAGCCCGCACTCGCGAAGCAGAAGGCGACCAAGAGAACATACAACCCTATGAGAACATTCTTCAATGCAAAAGACCTGGGCAACCTGAGCACTGCCATTGCCGAGGCACAAGAAGTAAAGAAAAACAGGTTTGGCCATCAGCACCTGGGACGCAACAAGACTCTGCTGATGATATTCTTCAACAATAGTTTGCGTACACGTCTCAGTACCCAGAAGGCCGCCATGAATCTGGGAATGAACGTAATGGTGCTGGACGTGAATGCTGGTGCCTGGAAACTGGAGACCGAGCGTGGTGTCATCATGGATGGTGACAAGAGCGAGCATCTTTTGGAAGCCATTCCCGTGATGGGCAGTTTCTGCGACATCATCGGAGTGAGAAGTTTTGCTGGACTGCAGGACAGAGCATTTGACTATGCAGAAAGCATCGTACAGCAATTTGTACAGTACAGTGGCAAGCCCGTCTTTGCTATGGAGACCGCCACCGTACACCCCCTGCAAGCCTTTGCCGACCTGATTACCATCGAAGAGCATAAGCAGGTGAAGCGCCCTAAGGTGGTGCTCACATGGGCACCTCATTGCCGTGCTCTTCCTCAGGCTGTTCCCAATTCCTTTGCCGAATGGATGAATGCTGCTGACGTGGACCTTGTGGTCACCCATCCCGAAGGCTACGAACTGGACAGCCAGTTTGTGGGCAATGCTATCGTGGAATACAATCAGAAGAAGGCCCTCGAGGGAGCAGACTTTGTATATGCAAAGAACTGGAGCTGCCCGGGTGTGACACGTCCCGAGGACTATGGCAAGATTCTGTGCAAGGACATGTCGTGGACCATAGACAGCGAACACATGTCATGGACCAACAATGGCAAGTTTATGCATTGTCTGCCCGTACGCCGAGGTCTCATCGTGAGCGATGATGTCATAGAGAGTGCCAACAGTCTGGTCATCCCTGAGGCTGCCAACCGCGAGATCTCTGCACAGGTAGTGATCAAGCGTATGCTGGAGGCCATCCAATAAGTTGTTTGTAAGCACCGGATTATTATCAAAAGTATGAGGGGTTGTGACCGAAGTCTCAACCCCTCATACTTTTTCTGCAGAAATCAGACTGACGTAAGCAATCATGCCACACTGCATAACAGCAGGATGATAATCTGAGCCGTAAGGATGCGCAAGAACATGCACAGAGGATATACGGTACTGTAAGCCACCGAAGGCTCATCGTTGCCTGCCGTCTGATTGGCAAAAGCCAAGGCTGGGGGATCGGTGGTACTGCCAGCTATCATACCCATCAGGGTGAAGTAGTTAATCTTATACTTCAGGCGTGCTACGATACCCACCAGGATCAGGGGAACCACAGTGATGAGGAAGCCACACCACACATAGGTGAGTCCGTCGCCCTTGAGAACGGTATCGGCAAATGTGGCACCGGCCTTGATACCCACACTGGCCAGGAAAAGCACCAGACCTATCTCACGCAGCATCAAGTTGGCACTGGTGGTGGTGTAAGCCACCAGCTTGGCCCGATAGCCGAAGCGACCTATCAGGATGGCCACTATCAGTGGACCGCCAGCCAAACCCAGCTTCACAGGTGTAGGTACACCAGGAAGAGCAATAGGCAGAGCGCCCAGGATGATTCCCATGACTATTCCCACAAAGATGGTGGAGAGATTGGGGTGGTCAAGGCTCTTCACGGAGTTACCCATCAAGGCAGCCACACGGTCGACAGCATCCTCCGGACCTACCACCACTATCTTATCGCCTACCTGCATACGCAGATTGCGGTCGGCAAAGAGGTTCATGCCCGAACGGCGGATGCGGGTTACATTCACTCCGTACATGGAACTGAAATGCAGCGATCCGAAGGTCTTGCCGTTCATATTGGGATGAGTGACCAGGATGTGCTTGCTCACCAGATCCACTCGCTGTTCCTCCCACTCCACTTCACATTGTTCTCCGATGAAGGCAATGATGGCTTCCGCATCATCCTCAGCACAGACGATAAACATCTTGTCGTGAGCACGGATGATGGTGTCACGGTTGGGGATAGACACCTGGCCGTCATGCAGGAGACGGCTGATGACAAAGTCGCGTCCCAGAAACTGGCTTATCTGCAACACTGTGCGTCCGTCAAGGGCTTTGTTGGTGGCCTCGAGAGTCATCTTATGAGGTGTCATGTGAGGATTGGCGGCATGCTCGGCCTCCACCTGTTTCTGTTCCTTGTGCAAGTCCACCCTGCAGAGATACCTCAGGACAATGGTGGCACCGATGATTCCCACCACACCCAGCGGGTAAGCACAGGCATAACCATTGGCGATGGCCGGTGCATTGGCCGAACCGAATATCTGATTGCAAGCCTCGTTGGCAGCACCCAGTCCCGGTGTGTTCGTTACAGCTCCGCAGAGCACACCCACCATCATGGAGAGGTTGACAGAATTATTGCCATGACTCATGCTTCCACCGTCCCAAAACACCAGGAAGAACAGGCCCACACAGCACAGCACATTCAGAAGAACAATGCTTGTGGCCAAGAGATTAAGCCTGATGCCCCCCTCACGGAAACTCTCAAAGAAACCTGGTCCTACCTGCAATCCTATACAGTAAACGAACAGGATGAGACCGAAGTCCTGGATGAAGTTCATGAGCATGGGCGGACAAGCATAGGTGACACCACCTGGTGCCCCCAACTGATTGTAAATATGACCGGCCACAATACCTGCAAAGAGAACAAACGTAACCCCCAGGGACACACCAGCCACCTTAAGTCTGCCGAGTCCTATGCCCACAGAGATGACAAGGGCATAGAGCAACACCATGTGTGCTACACTGTCGGTACTGGTAAAAAGACTACCTAACCATTCCATGTTATCAAAACTTAATACTGAATAAAACTTTTGTCAAGCCCTCCAAACAAGGGCAACACTTTATCCTCAGAGCCATGAACCATGACTCCCACGGATAACAAAGTGCAAAGGTAGGCAAGTTCTGTTAAAAAGTCTTTTTTTCAAAGAGAAAAAATGTCCCAATGTACGCTGAGAGTCAAGAATAGACCTTATAAATTTGTCACACACAGAGGAAGTTTGTAACTTTACACGCTATTTGACAGATAAACGAACAAACATTGTTTATAACACAATAATATGGCAGACAACAACAAACAAAAACTGTTTTCTGATTTCACTGCCCCTTCCCGTCAGGAATGGCTGGACAAGATTCAGGTTGACCTGAAGGGTGCTGACTTCCAGAAAAAGATGGTATGGAGGACCAATGAAGGATTTTCCATGCAACCCTTCTATCTGAAGGAAGATGTGGACAAACTGCCCACAGTGAACGCTCTCCCTGGCGAGTTTCCCTACGTGCGCGGCAACAAGACTGCCGACAACGAGTGGTACGTGCGCCAGGACATCAAGTGTGAATGTCCCAAGGAGGCTAACCAGAAGGCTCTGGACATCCTCAACAGAGGTGTGGACAGCCTGGGCTTCATCATCCCTGCCGACAAGCTGAGCGCAGACTACATCGCCTCACTGCTGGAGGGAATCCACGCCGATTGCGTGGAGCTGAACTTCAAGACCTGTCAGCGTCACACCGTGGAGCTGGCTCAGATTCTGGTGGCTTACTTTGAGCAGAAGGGTTATGAGAAGGAGGCTTTGGCAGGTAGCATCAGCTTCGACCCCATTGCCAAGATTATCTGCAGCGGCAAGGATCGTTCAGCCCTCATCGCTTCAGCCAAAGAGCTGGTAGAGCTTCTGGCCGACTATCCCAAGTTCCGTGCTGTGGCCGTGGATGCTTACACTCTGACCAATGCCGGTGCCTACAGTTATCAGGACCTGGGTTATGCATTGGCATGGGGTAACGAGTATCTGACAGCCCTCACCGAGGCTGGTGTATCGCCTGAACTGGCAGCACAGAACATCAAGTTCAATCTGGGTATCAACGGAGTGTACTTCATGGAGATAGCCAAGATACGTGCTGCACGCATGCTCTGGGCTCAGATTGTAAGCCAGTATACCAGTTGCAAGGAGAGTGCCAAGATGCACGTGTGTGCCATCACCACCACTTACAACCAGACCATCTTTGACAGTTATGTGAACATGCTCCGCAGCCAGACAGAGGCCATGAGTGCTGCTCTGGGTGGTGTGGAGAGCATTGTGGTGACTCCCTTCGATCAGCCCTATGAGGTTCCCACCGACTTTGCTGAGCGTATCGCCCGCAACCAGCAGTTGCTGCTCAAGGAGGAGTGCCACTTCGGCCGTATCGTTGACGTGGCCGGAGGTTCCTATTTCCTGGAGACTCTCACCACTGCTCTGGCCGAGCAGGCATGGAAACTCTTCCTCGACGTGGAGGAGAAGGGCGGTTTCCTGAAAGAGGCTCTGGCTGGCAACATACAGACTGTCATCAACGAGACCAATGCCACCCGTCATGCCAACGCGGGCAAGCGCAAGGAGTTCTTGCTGGGTACCAACCAGTTCCCCAACTTCACAGAGAAGAGCGAAGGCAAGAGTCCCAAGGCTGCTTGCTGCTGCTGTTCGGGAGAAGGAGAGATAGTCGGCCTGAAGCCCAGCCGTCTGGCAAGCGACTTCGAAAGTCTGCGTCTCACCACCGAGAAGGCTGCCAAGGTTCCCGTAGCCTTCATGCTCACCATAGGCAATCTGGCCATGCGTCAGGCACGTGCACAGTTCTCTTGCAACTTCCTGGCTGCTGCTGGCTACAAGGTAATAGACAACCTTGGATTTGCCACCGTAGAAGAAGGTGTGGACAAGGCTCTGGAAGCTGGCGCCGACATTGTGGTCATCTGCTCCAGCGATGATGAGTATGCAGAGTATGCCATTCCCGCCTTCCAGTATCTCAACGGCCGCGCCATGTTTGTGGTGGCAGGAGCTCCTGCTTGTGCCGAAGACCTGAAGGCAGCAGGCATAGAGAACTTCATTCACGTCAAGGTAGATCAGCTGAAGACCTTGAAGGAGTATAACGCTAAACTCGGAATCTAAGATTATGGCACGTAAATCATTTAGCAATATAGACATCTTTAGCGGTATCGCCGCAAAGAATGGCCAGGAATGGCAAAAGGAGGCTGGTATTACTGCCAACTGGAGAACTCCCGAGCAGATAGACATTCAGCCCGTATATACCAAGGAAGACCTCGAAGGCATGGAGCACCTGAACTTTGCTGCAGGTATCCCTCCCTTCCTACGTGGCCCCTATAGCATGATGTATCCCTTCCGTCCGTGGACCATCCGTCAGTATGCAGGATTCTCCACCGCAGAAGAGAGTAACGCCTTCTATCGCCGCAACCTTGCTTCCGGACAGAAGGGTCTGTCCGTAGCCTTTGACCTTCCCACACACCGTGGTTACGACCCCGACAACCAGCGCGTGGTGGGCGACGTAGGTAAGGCAGGTGTATCCATCTGCTCTCTGGAGAATATGAAGACCCTCTTTGCAGGTATTCCTCTCAACAAGATGTCAGTCTCCATGACCATGAATGGCGGTGTGCTGCCCGTGCTGGCCTTCTACATCAACGCTGGTCTGGAGCAGGGCGCCAAGCTCGAGGAGATGGCAGGTACCATCCAGAACGATATTCTGAAGGAGTTCATGGTGCGTAACACCTACATCTATCCCCCTGCATTCTCCATGAAGATCATTGCCGACATCTTCGAGTACACCTCGCAGAAGATGCCTAAGTTCAACAGCATCTCCATCTCTGGCTATCACATGCAGGAGGCTGGTGCTACTGCCGACATCGAGTTGGCTTACACCCTGGCCGACGGTATGGACTATCTGCGTGCAGGTATCAATGCTGGTATCGATGTGGACGCCTTTGCTCCCCGCCTCAGTTTCTTCTGGGCCATCGGCATGAACCACTTCATGGAGATAGCCAAGATGCGTGCCGGACGTCTGCTGTGGGCCAAGATAGTGAAGAGCTTCGGTGCCAAGAACCCCAAGTCCATGGCACTCCGCACACACTCACAGACATCTGGATGGTCGCTCACCGAGCAGGATCCCTTCAACAATGTAGGTCGCACCTGTATCGAGGCCATGGCTGCCGTACTGGGACACACTCAGTCTCTGCACACCAATGCGCTTGACGAGGCCATCGCCCTGCCTACAGACTTCTCTGCCCGTATCGCACGCAACACCCAGATTTATATTCAGAACGAGACTCAGGTATGCAAGCACATCGACCCATGGGCTGGCTCTTACTATGTGGAGAAACTCACTCAGGAGCTCTACACCAAGGCATGGGAGCACATACAGGAGATAGAGAAGCTGGGTGGTATGGCCAAGGCCATCGAGACTGGTCTGCCCAAGATGCGTATTGAGGAGGCAGCAGCCCGCACACAGGCTCGCATCGACTCTGGTTCACAGACCATCGTGGGTACCAACAAGTATCGTCTGGAGCACGAGGATCCCATTGACATCCTCGAGATTGACAACACAGCCGTTCGCTTGCAGCAGGAAGCATCGCTCAAGGAACTCAAGGCTCACCGCGATGAAGAGCAGGTCAAGAAGGATTTGGCCGCCATCACCGAGTGTGTACGTGAGTTCAACGAAGGCAAGAAGAGCGAGCACAACCTGCTCGACTTGGCTGTCATAGCCGCTGGCCATCGTGCCACATTGGGAGAAATCAGTGATGCCTGCGAGACCATCGTGGGACGTTACAAGGCAGTAATCAGAACTATTTCAGGCGTGTATAGCAGTGAATCCAAGAATGACAAGGACTTTGAGAAGGCTTGTCAGCTGACTGAAGAGTATGCAAAACAGGAGGGCCGCCGTCCCCGTATCATGGTTGCCAAGATGGGCCAGGATGGTCACGACCGCGGTGCCAAGGTAGTAGCCACCGGTTATGCCGATTGCGGCTTCGACGTGGATATGGGTCCCTTGTTCCAGACTCCTGCAGAAGCAGCCCGCCAGGCGGTGGAGAACGACGTCAACATCGTTGGTGCATCCTCTCTGGCAGCAGGTCACAAGACCCTCATTCCTCAGTTGATAGAGGAATTGAAGAAACTGGGACGTGAGGACATCATGGTGATTGCCGGTGGTGTGATCCCTGCTCAGGACTATGACTTCCTCTATCAGGCAGGCGTGGCCGCCATCTTCGGCCCTGGCACACCCGTGCCCTACTCTGCATGCAAGATGATGGAGTTGCTCATGGGTAAGGAGTAAGTTCCTGCCAGCATAGCAAGAAAAGTAAAAATTCACATCCTGCCCTTCCGCAAGTGGACGGGCAGGTAGTACAACAGATGATGGAGGTGGATACCCCGACATGGGTATTCACCTCCTTTCTGTTTCCCTCTGCCTGCACTCTGATGACAGTAGGGATGGGGTCGGCAGAAATTTCGGCTCAGAAGAAAAAACATGGGGGAAGGGATTCCCAAAAAGAGTAGGCATTCCCTGACCCTTATAACCTGATCATTATAGTCTATTACCTTAGCTGACTTATCCCTTTGCCTCAAACCAAACACAGCATGAAATGATGATATCATGCCAT
>SAMEA3663036__coassemble_190_pt1 | contig 30571 bp, 24 predicted proteins | sample SAMEA3663036__metabat2_high_PE_022 | metagenome-assembled genome bin SAMEA3663036 (sample SAMEA3663036) | pig gut metagenome | biome: pig gut; feature: pig-associated habitat; material: faeces | place: France | collected 2012
TGTCTGTGGCGTATTCATATTTGCGGTTCATGCTATATCTCAAGTGACAATATATTGTTGCGTGGTCTATGGATATATATATCATTTCCGATAAGGTTAATAACCTTTCGGCCGTAAGGTTAATAACCTTTCAGTCGTAAGGTTATTAACCTTATCAGGGATGTAAACGTATTCATATCCTATGGCAAACGGTTTCACCCACTTCATTTATAATATACTTCAGGAATAATATATTATTATGCGTCACTCCATATTTCTGATGAACCCGATTTTATTTCTCTATACTTTCCACTCGCTTTACTGACCACTACCACACTTGTAGAGCCGGAACGATTGTGCTTCTTGCGTACGTACATGGTGCAAAGGATACATTTTTTCGCTTGCGCCACCCAAAACCACCCAATTATTCTACGTAACTCGCTGATTATCATTGTTCGCCATCTAATGGCGAACAAAAGTGATGAAGTCAGGAGGGAGAAAAAACGAGTCACTGTAGCCTCCTACTTGGATATTTCTGCTGAACCCTTATGAGGACGATGTTTGATGATGAGGAGAAATAATATGATTGGGGCTCCGCTGCTTGTAGCAACGAAGCCCCAATCCCTTCAGAGCATACAGCCCTACTTTTTATATTCTCAGTCTGCGTTTATTTCTTCTGCTGACGTTTGGCCTGGCGCAGAGCCTTCTTGATGGGTCTTGCCTCCACGCCCTCGAAAGTCATCTTCACGGGCTCTATGGTGCCATCCTCGCGGAACACCAGACGGTCTATGCACGTCTCTCTGTAGTTGCCATCGGTCTGGTCCAGTGGACGACGATGGTATACGATGTAATACTCGTCCTTGCCGGGAATCTGCAGCACAGAGTGATGTCCTGCTCCGCGAGCCACCTGGTCATCTTTCTGCAGTATCTTGCCTTTCCGTTCGAACGGGCCAAACGGACTGTCGGCAATGGCATAGGCCACACAGTAGTCTGGTCCTGTCCAGCCACCTTCGCTCCACATGAAATAATACTTGCCGTTGCGCTTCAGCATGAAAGGTCCCTCCACGTAGCTGGAACTGGGAGTCACCTCATGGAAGCGTTGGCCATCGGGCCAGGGCAGTATGGAGAGCAGGTCGGGACTGAGCCGGCACACGTTGCAGTGCTTCCATCCTCCGTAAAACATATAATACTGACCGTCATCGTCGCGGAAGACAAACTGATCAATGGGTTGTGCACCGTTGACAATCTCGTTGATGAGGGGTTTGCCCAAGGCATCCACATAGGGGCCTTCCGGCTTGTCCGAGACAGCCACGCCTATGCCTCCCACCTCTCCTTCGTGTACGTCATTGGCTCCAAAGAACAGATAATATTTGCCGTTGGCCTCTATGATGGATGGTGCCCAGAGTGCACGGCGGAGCCAACTGATATTCTTCTGCTCGATGACTTTCTCGTGCTTGGTCCAGTTGACCAAGTCTGTGCTGGAGAATGCATCAAAGTAGAGCTGATCATCATATGGGGCGCTGTAGGTAGGGAATATCCAGTACTTGCCACCCATTACGGCCACTTCGGGATCGGCATACATGCCTTGGAAGAGCGGATTGCCACTCTGTTTCTTACTCTTTGCGCTTGCTGCCATGACAAGCAATAGGCACATCATGGCCAGAGAGATTCTTTTGTTCATATTCTACTATTGATTCATTGAGTTGTGATACAGTATCCCTGCAGAGCAGGATTAATTCTTGAAGCTATGGATGGGTGCGGGGATTCGTCCTTTACGGTTGATGAATGCCTCACAGCTGAACCCATTCACGGGCATGATGGGAGCATAGCCCAGCAATCCTCCAAACTCTACAGTCTCTCCCACGCCCTTTCCTATTACAGGAATGATGCGCACGGCAGTTGTCTTCTGGTTGACCATGCCTATAGCAGCTTCGTCGGCAATGATTCCACTGATGGTGGTGGCAGGCGTGTCGCCAGGTATGGCTATCATATCCAGTCCCACCGAGCACACACAGGTCATAGCTTCCAGCTTCTCCAGGGTAAGTGCACCTGCCTGCACGGCATCTATCATCCCTTGGTCTTCACTCACGGGGATGAAGGCACCGCTGAGTCCGCCCACGTAACTGCTGGCCATCACGCCTCCCTTCTTCACCTGGTCGTTGAGGAGAGCCAGAGCAGCGGTGGTTCCAGGTGCTCCTGCATGTTCCAGTCCTATCTCACACAGTATGTCTGCCACGGAATCGCCAATGGCAGGAGTGGGTGCCAGACTGAGGTCTATGATGCCAAAGGGGATTCCCAGGCGGCGAGAAGCCTCCTGAGCCACATATTGTCCCACACGTGTAATCTTGAATGCCGTTCTCTTGATGGTTTCGCACAGGACCTCAAAGCTTTCTCCCCGTATGCTCTTCAGGACATGGTGCACCACACCAGGTCCGCTTACGCCTACGTTGATGATTGCATCATCCTCGCTCACTCCATGGAAGGCGCCTGCCATGAAGGGGTTGTCATCGGGGGCATTGCACAGAACCACCAGTTTACCACATCCCAGGGAGTCGTTGTCCTGAGTGGCTTGTGCTGTTTCCAGGATTATCTCGCCCATGAGTCTCACGGCATCCATATTGATACCCGTCTTGGTGCTCCCTACGTTGACACTGCTGCATATTCGCTCGGTGGTGGCCATCGCTTGGGGAATGGAACGTATCAGTAACTCATCCGACCGTGTCATGCCCTTGCTCACCACGGCACTGTATCCTCCCAGGAAGTTGACCCCCACCTTCTTGGCTGCCGCATCCAGAGTCTGAGCTATGCGCACGTAGTCCTCTGGTGTATGGCAACAGGCGCCTCCCACCAGGCTGATGGGTGTGATGGATACACGCTTGTTGACGATGGGGATACCTATCTCCCTGCTGATATCTTCTCCTGTGGACACCAGATTCTGTGCCAGGGTGGTTATCTTCTCATATATCTTCTGGCAACAGGTATCCAGGTCCTTGTCGGCACACTCCAGCAGGTTGATGCCCATGGTGATGGTGCGGACGTCCAGGGTCTCCTCTTCCACCATCTTGTTGGTTTCGAGAACTTCGTTGATGCTGATCATATGTGTCTGTGTTGTTTAAAAGAGGGAATGTATGGGGTGACGGATTATATTCTGTGCATCTTCTCGAAGATGGCTTCCTTCTGGCATTTTACTTGAACACCGAGTTCAGAGCCCACACTCTCCAGATTGTTGGCAACGGTGAGGAAGTCCTTGCTGCAAGCCTCCATGTCGGCAATCATCATCATGTTGAAGTAGCCTTGGACGATGGTCTGTGAGATGTCCAGAATGTTTATCTTGCTCTCTGCCAGGTAAGAGCAAACCCTTGCAATGATGCCTGTGGTATCTTTACCCACCACCGTAATGATAATCTTTTCCATGTCTCTTTGAATATTGGGTGATAAATCTATTTGTGCTTAGTCTGTCTTCACCTCCAGGGAGAGCAGTTGCCGATAGCTGCAGTTTGTCTTCAGCTCCCCTCCCACCCATGCAGTGAAAGGCTCTTCTTCTCTGAGCCTGTGCCATTGGCTGATGTTTCCTTCCGCATCCAGATGCACCGACACCGGCCCTTCCAGGAAGTGCTCATCTGATGTGTGTATTCTGTGATAGGCTTGGCTGTGCATGGTCAGTTTCCTTCCGGGGGCAGATGTGTATGTCAACGTTTGATTTCTCTGGCGGGTCTCAATGTCCTGTTGGGTTTGAGGGGCCTGGCAGAGGGCGCTTTCTGGATGTTTATAGTATTGGTATGCGGATGTGCTTCACGCAGTTGTGCGGGACTAATACGAGGGCGGGGCAGTTCCTTCCTCTCTTCCTCCATTGATTCGGGTTTGAGGTCGGTGGTATCCACTTGTGCATCTATGGAGTCTGTCTTGAGCTGGACGGTATCGTTCTTCTGCACGTTCTCCTTTGGCTTGGGATGTATTCTTATGAGTGAGATGTTTCTCAGCAAGAGCACCTCAGGCACATCCCGTCCTTGCTTCTCCTTTTCCTGCACTTCCTGGGAAGAGAGGTATACCATGGCCGTCACCGATACCGGTCTCAGGGTGTCCAGCTTGGAGGTTGGTTGCCAATGCATTTCCACATCCCTTTCTCCGTACACACGTGATGTGGTGCTTACCACAGTATCATTCTCATATCGAATGATGAGCTGTGCAAAAGCATCTGGCAGATTGCCCGGAGCCACCTTCTGGCTATTGCAATGCCATATGAACTTATCACCAGCCCGTGTGGCTGTGTCTGCCTCCCAAGTAATCATGAGCAGGTTGTGCAGTACATCCGATGTCAGGGTGGCATGCTGTATGCCGTTCCATACATTGGCTGTGTCGCCCTGCTGTGTCAGATGGGCATATTTGCTGGAGTGGTCATATTCACCATTGCTGTTGCCCGAGGACCCTCTCATTGCCTCAACCTTTTCACACACCCTGGCACATATGAGAGCCATCTGTTCGGAGTGGGCACTGTAATAAATCATAGAGGAGTCGAAGACGGCCTCCTCGATATGATGTTTCCTCAGGGCAGCCCGTATGTAAGTGTATCGCAGAGCCTCTGCATTTGCTGCATCGTTCTGTGCCTCTGCCATTCCCTGAGCCAAGTGATAGTCCACCAGCAGTCTCTCCATCTGTGAGGGGGAGAGTATTCCTGCAGGTCTCTTGGGCTTGCATGAGAGGAGTGCAGGCAGAAGCAATATGGCCAGCAGTGCGAAGTGCGGCAGCAGGCTGTGGGCCTTTCTCATGACTGAAGTACTTTCCTATAGAATAGCAGCAAGGCGACGATGCCGCAGGAGATGCATGCATCTGCCAGATTGAAGATAGGACTGAAGAAGATGAAATGCTTGTCTCCTATCATGGGTATCCATGATGGCCAATCAAATTCCACCAGAGGGAAATAGAACATATCCACCACGCGTCCCATCATCAGTGACTCATAACCTGTTCCCCAAGGGACAAATTCTGCCACGATGGGTGCGGGGGGATTGTTGAAGATGAGTCCGTAGAACAGACAGTCTACTATGTTTCCTGCTGCTCCTGCCGTAATGAGAACCAGACACAAAAGGAGACCCCATGATACTCCTCTGCGGATATTGCGTATGATGATATATATGAGAACGCTCACGGCCACGATACGAAACGATGTGAGGAAGTACTTGTTGAGGAACTCAGCTCCAAAGGCCATTCCGTTGTTCTCCGTGAAGAGTATCTGGAACCAGTCTGTGATGTGGATGCTTTGGTGTAAGTACATATGGGTCTTTACTGCAACCTTTATGATCTGGTCTGCCAGGATTATTAGCAGGAACAGCATCGATGCAGAAAGGGCCTGTTTGGTCTCTCTTCTCATTTCTTTGGTTTAAGGGCGTTCTCTTTTACATTATATATATAACACGCGCGTGCGCAGGTGAACATTCATCCCTCAGAGAGAGAATGCTCTCATCTGTGTCTTCGCCTCACTGCCTATGCACATGGGTGAGGAGACAATGGCAGCCTGTGATACTCCTCAGCGGCGCTTCTTGTCTCTGGCATTCTTGGCTTCGATGCTCAGAGTGGCATGGGGCACTGCTCTCAAGCGTTCCTTGGGAATCAGTTTGCCTGTTTCCCTACAGATGCCATACGTCTTGTTCTCAATACGTATCAAAGCGGCTTCCAGACCTTGGATAAACTTCTGTGAGCGGGCTGCCATGCTTATTAGGGCTTCTTTGCTCTGAGTCTCACTGCCTTCTTCCAGAACGTGATAGGTGGGCATAGTGTCGTCCACACCGTTGTTGTTACGGTTGCTCAACTGGTCGATAAGCACTTCATAGTCACGCTTCGCGATAACGAGCTTTTCCTCGATGATCTTCTTGAACTCCTCAAGTTCCTCGTCCGTATATCTGAGTTTCTCTTCCATAAGTATAGGGTTAATGTTTATGTTAATCCGTGTACTATAGTCTCTCTTTGTCTTATACCTTGCGTATGCTCAGCTCAGCGCCTTCGGCTGTTATGCTGTCGGCCAGCACCTGCTGTGCAATGTATTTCTGGAAATGGTTCAGGCAAAGTTCGTTCTCTGCCGAAGCAGGTATGATGACATGTATGCGGTCTGTGATTTCGAAGCCACTGTCTTTGCGCAGAGTCTGTATGCTCCTTACCAGTTCCCTTGCCATGCCTTCCAGTCTCAGTTCCTCTGAGATTTCCAGGTCCAGTGCCACTGTCAGCGTGCCTTCGTTAGCCACACTCCATCCGGGGATATCCTGGCTGAAGATTTCCACATCGGCCAGTTCCACGCAGGCTGTTTCGCCATCGGCCAGCTGAAGAGCTATGTTCCCGTCGCGTTCCAGTTGGCTTATCTGTGACTGGCTCATGGCCTGTACGGCAGCATTCACATTCTTCATCTGTGGGCCGAACTTCTTGCCCATGACTCTGAAGTTGCATTTTACCTGCTTCACCAGTACGCCTTCGGCCTCCACGAACTCCATCTCCTTGACGTTCACCTCGTCCAGTATCAGCTGTTTCATGGCTTCCAGACGCTCTCTCTGCTGCAGGTCTGTGGCAGGGATAGCTATCTTCTGCAGCGGCTGCTTTACCACTATCTGCTCCTTCTTTCTGAGGCTGAGAATCATGGATGTGAGTTGCTGTGCCAGTCTCATCCGCTCCTCCTGCTCTGTGTCTATGCAGCTGTCATCCACCTGTGGGAATGAACACAGATGCACACTCTTTACCTTTTCGCCCTTCTTGCTTTCCACAGCATCCGTCAGGTCTCTCCACAGTCTGTCGGCATAGAAAGGAGCGATGGGAGACATCAGTTTGGCTATGGTCTCCAGACAGGTGTAGAGTGTCTGGTAGGCGCTCTGCTTGTCGGCACTCATGGCATTGCCCCAGAAGCGTTTCTTGCTCAGTCGGACAAACCAGTTGCTCACCTGGTCCACGGTGAATGTCTGTATCAGTCGGCCTGCCTTGGTAGGTTCGTACTCCTCATAGCATTGCTTGACCTCCTTGATGAGGCTGTTGAGGCAGGACAGCAGCCAGCGGTCCATTTCGGGTCTTTCGTTCAGGGGAATCTCTTCCTCTTCGTAATGCCATCCATCCACATTGGCATACATGGCCAGGAAACTATACGTCTGTGCCAGTTTGCCGAAGAAGGTGCGGGTAACCTCCTTCACACCTTCGATGTCAAACTTCAGGTTGTCCCAAGGAGCGCTGTTGGTAATCATATACCATCTCAATGGGTCGGCACCGAATTGCTCTATGGCACCGAAGGGATCCACGGCATTGCCAAGCCTCTTGGACATCTTCATTCCATTCTTGTCCAGCACCAGTCCGTTGCTTATCACAGTGCGATAGGCCACGCTGTCAAATATCATGGTGCTCAGAGCATGCAGGGTGTAAAACCATCCTCGTGTCTGGTCCACACCTTCTGCGATGAAGTCGGCAGGGAAGGCATTCCCCTTGTCTATGGCATCACGATTCTCGAAGGGGTAGTGCACCTGAGCATAGGGCATGGCACCGCTGTCGAACCAAACGTCTATCAGGTCGGTCTCTCTCTTCAGTATGCTTCCGTCGCTTCCCACCAGGACTATGTCGTCCACCATGGGGCGGTGCAGGTCTATGCGGTCATAGTTCTCCTGACTCATGTCTCCAGGCACGAATCCCTTCTCCTTCAGTGGGTTGCTCTGCATGACACCAGCAGCCACACTCTTCTCTATCTCTCCATAGAGCTCCTCCAGTGAACCTATGCAAATCTCCTCGCGGGTATCCCTGTTGCGCCAGATGGGCAAGGGTGTTCCCCAATAGCGGCTTCTGGAGAGATTCCAGTCATTGAGGTTCTCCAGCCATTTCCCGAAGCGTCCGGTGCCTGTACTCTCAGGCTTCCAGTGGATAGTATTGTTGAGCTCCATCATACGCTCTCTGGCTTTGGAAGCACCTATGAACCAGCTGTCCAGCGGATAGTAGAGGATGGGCTTGTCGGTGCGCCAGCAGTGGGGGTAGTTGTGCACATGCTTTTCTATGCGGAAGGCAGTACCTTCCTCTTTCATCTCGATGGCCATGATGACATTGAGGTCCATCTCCTTGGCTGCAGCCTTTTCGTCGTACTTGCCGTTTTGGTTATACTTCGGGTCATAGGCATTCTTTACGTAGGCTCCACTGTGTTTCCAGTAGCCTTCGCAAACGCATGCCTCCACGAAGTCGGGCCTCATGTCCTCGCGTACAAAGTATTTTCCCTGGAAGTCCACCATGGGACGGGTATCACCAGCCTTATCTATCACAAACAGGCTGGGTATGCCTGCATCGCGAGCCACTTTGGCATCATCAGCACCAAATGTGGGAGCGATGTGTACTATGCCTGTACCATCCTCGGTGGTCACATAGTCGCCTGGTATGATGCGGAATGCATCTTCCGAACGGTCCACCACCTGATTGTCCTGCAGGTCGCAAGGTTTTATCCAGGGCATCAACTGCCGGTAATGCAGTCCCACCAGGTCTGTTCCCATGCCTTGCCAGATGATTTCCGGTCCTGTCTCCGTTCCATCTTCATTCTTTATTGCAGGGAAATTGGCAGCCACACGTGCTGCTGCCAGGATGTAAATGGCTTCTTCGCCGCTGTAGGCGTTCTTGCCCTGCAGGGCCACATATTCTATTTTAGGTCCTACGCACAGAGCAGTGTTGGAGGGCAGTGTCCATGGGGTGGTGGTCCATGCCAGTGCATACACCTCTTTTCCTTTGGTGTCGAAGGGAACCTTGTCCGTTACCTTAAACTGAGCAGTCACTGTGGTGTCCTTCACATCCCTGTAGCATCCAGGCTGGTTCAGTTCGTGGCTGGACAGACCAGTACCTGCAGCCGGGCTGTAGGGCTGAATGGTATATCCCTTGTAGAGCAATCCTTTCTGATACAGCTGCTTCAGCAACCACCACAGAGTCTCTATGTATTTGTTGTCATAGGTGATATAGGGATGTTCCATATCCACCCAGTATCCCATCTTCTCGCTCAAGTCGGTCCATTCGCCCGTGTATTTCATCACATTCAGGCGGCAGCGCTTGTTGTACTCCTCTATACTGATGGTTTTGCCTATATCTTCCTTGGTGATGCCCAGTTCTTTCTCCACACCGAGTTCTACGGGCAGTCCGTGAGTGTCCCATCCTGCCTTACGCATAACCTGCTTTCCGTTCATGGTCTGATAACGGCAGAATGTGTCCTTCAGACTTCTGGCCAGTACGTGATGGATACCTGGGTGGCCGTTAGCTGATGGGGGTCCCTCGAAGAAGACAAACTGAGGGCATCCCTCTCGCTCATCTATGCTTTTGTGGAAGAGATCTTCCTCTTCCCATACCTTTAGCATCTGTCGGCCCACCTCGGGGAGGCTGAGACCGTTACGTTCGGTGAATTTCTTCTTCATCTTGTATCTTGTCTGTTTTTTATCTTTGCAATGCGTTTTGTCCTTTTCTTGATGAGGCCCAGCCGAGTCTGTCCTGGTGCCTACGACTCTGATGCCGCTTCTGCTTGTTTCCGAAATGCTTGGGCTATGAATTTGGTCAGTTCAGTAGCTCTCGCTTTCAGAGGGGAAGTCTCCCTGACGTACATCTTCGGCATATCGTGCTACAGCCTCGGTGATCTCTTGGCCTATATGTGCATATTGGCGAAGAAACTTAGGATGGAATCCTTCGTTCATGCCCAGCATGTCGGGCAATACCAGCACTTGTCCGTCGGCAGGTCCTGCACCTATACCTATCACGGGGATGGTCAGTTGCTCACATACCTGCTTGGTCAGCTGTGCAGGAATTTTCTCCAGCACTATGGCAAAGCATCCTGCCTCTTCCAGAGCCTTTGCGTCCTGTATCAGTTGACGTGCTTCCGCTTCCTCTTTAGCCCTAAGTCCGAATCCTCCGAAGACATGCACGCTCTGTGGTGTGAGTCCCAGATGTCCGCACACCGGTATTCCCGTCTGCACCATGGCCTTGATGGTGGGGGCAATGTGCGTTCCGCCTTCCAGTTTTACTGCATCAACTCCTGTCTCGGCCATGATGCGTATGCCTGCCTTTAAGGCGTCCTCGGTGGATACCTGATAGGTACCGAAAGGCATGTCGCAGATGACCAGAGCATGTTTGGCCGCTCTGGCCACGCTTCTTGCATGGTAAATCATCTGGTCCAGTGTGATGGGCAGTGTGGTTTCGTTGCCTGCCATCACGTTGCTGGCACTGTCTCCCACCAGGATGACGTCTATTCCAGCCCTGTCCACCAGGGTTCCCATCGTATAGTCATAGGCAGTGAGCATACTGATTCGCTGCCCTTGTTTCTTCATTTCTGTAAGCAGAGTGGTGGTCACCTTGCGTTTGTTCTCCGAAATGTAGTTTGCCATTGTAATTGTCCTTTTTTGTCGTCTGTAGATAAGTGTCCAGATAGCTTGTCGCTGGGGATATGCTATGGTTAGGAATCCCCCGTATCTGACCACCTTTCCAAATAAGTCTCACAAAGGTACAACTTTTTATAAAACAGCAGGTGAAAAGGCGGACAAAAAGTGGGATTGTCCAGGGGCGGAATGCCATCTGTATTACCAAAGGCTCCGTGCCGAAGTTGCATTTTCCCCATTGAGCCAAATATGTGTGCATTTTCACGCAAACGTTTGTGCATTTTCACGCAAACGTTTGCATTGGCGGTTTCAAACGTTTGCATTGGCGGTTTCAAACGTTTGCGTCCAGATAGGCCAAAAATAAGGGATGGGGGTCTGTCCTTCATTCTGGCCAGATTGGTGCCGAGGCGGGATGTTGTTTCCTGTTCCTCTCATACCGACAAGCCTTCAGCAGAATTCCTCATTGCTCCTAATCTGATGTGCGAGGAGTCAAGAGGGTGCTGCTGAGGGCCTGTCAGAATCTTCTTGGTGTCACCTTGGAATGTGGTCTGGTCTGTGGTTACAGATCAGGCCCATTCCTGCCGGGGCATTTTACTTGACTAGGACGGTGCGTCCTTTGCTTACATAGATTCCAGAGGGCAGGGTGCCGTTCTTCAGTTGGCTTGCTTTACCCACCTGCTGTCCCATGATATTATAGATGGCATCATTTCCGTTAGCTTTGATTGCTTCTGTTCCTTCGATGGCGGTGTCCAGGGACGTTGGAACTTCGGGGAGAAGGATGCTGGCAAGTCGGGTCTCTGCATCCAGGGTGGTGGTAAAGTAAGCACTGGTGGGCGTGGTGAGTTTGGACAGTTCCATATAGTCAAATGCCGTGCCCTCGGCATTCATAACGTAAATATATTTTATGTTCTGTGCCAATGAGGTGCCCCTCATGCTGTATTCTTTGCTGCTCACCACAGATTTGGTGCTTGATGTGTTGAAGATGGATACGTCATGTGACTTGAACTCAATGGTTTTCCCTGCCAGGCACGAGTCGGCAGCTATGAGGTAAGGCATGTTTCCGCACAACTGCTCGGCGGGAGTAAATATGGGTTCAGCATTGTCGCCATTGTAGGCATATTCGAAAATCCAGAAGTGATTGTTCGGATTATTGAGTTCCATGGCTATTCCATCCACGAAGACGGAGTCCACGGCAAATGGCAGACTGATGGTTTGCCATCCCTTCCCGTTTCCTTCCTCGGGGAACGTATGGGCATAACATGCCTCCTTGGCGGTAAAGGTGTATGGTACATAATATGCGTAACCACTGGAGATGCGTATGTGTTCTGCCGAATCGCCCACCACCAGATTATTTTCTGTCAGTCCTGTGGGTACCTCGGTACCTTCGTTTATGGCATAGATGGTGTTCGGGTTCTTGTTGGGCGAGATGCGTCGCACGGTAGTCTTGTCCACCATCATGGCGCATAGGGTGTTTCCTGTGAGAATATAGCTCTTGGTGGCCAATGCAGACATATCGCCATTCTCCTTCCATACCAGTACGCCATCGTTGCATATCCATCCATGCTCCCAGAGCCCGCCGTTTGTCAGTTCCTTGCCATATACCTTCACCTGAATACGGTATGTGGGCCCATATTCCAGATTGCTGAAGTCGAAACTTGCTGTCGCTGAGCCCGATGGACTTATGTCCACCAGAGCGGTTGCCGTTGATGAGGAATATGCCACGTTGCTGCCTGCAGCCTGTTTCCATAGTTGCATCACCACCTTTCCGGCAAACGGAATTTTGTCGTTGTTGCGAATGGCTATGGTGCCATATAACCTGGGTCCGTATACTTTGCCGCTCAACTGGTTTTTGATACTGAAGGTGGAAACGCTCAAGTTCGGTTTGAAGCCCTTGTCCTTCTCTGCAATGGTGATTTGGCCAGAGCCTATCTCGTCCTCGCCATTGCTCTGTGCACATATCCAGATGTTATATACGCCAGGTTCGGTGGGCTTGTAGTAGAAGCTGTATGTGCCTGTCTCGCCTTTTTTCAGTGCCACCATGGTTCGGCTGTCTGCATCCACTTTTACATCTGAGGTGCTGGCGAAGAGTCTCAGTTCGCGCAGGTGCTCGTCGCCATGGTTGGTGAACGTGATCTGTATCTCCTGTTCGTCATCCACTTCACCTGTACCTATGCATTTGATATCATCAATGTGCAGGTCATAGTGTGGTGCCACCTGGCGCAAGGTGACGTTCCCACTGGCATCCACCACAGCTTCTATGTATGTGTCGCGCATGTTGTACTTGGTTCTCCATACTTTGCCAGAAATCAATTTGCTGGCTGGTGACACCTTCCATGTCCCTTCCGGAAGCAGTCCCTTCAAGTCGTAGGTCTTGACATCGTAATAGTTGGGGTCCTTTGTTATGGTTTCGTATTTGCCACCTACAGGAGCCAGTGTGCCGTCACTCTTCTGATAGACGATGCCTATATGGAAACTGTTCTTTGCTCCTGTCCAGTTGATATAAGCACCTTTGATGGCACTTCCTTCGATGGCCACATCGTTGATGGTGAGGCATGCTGTAGGTTCTGCTTTGACACCGTCATTGGTGCGCACATTCATCAAGGCCGTCTGCCCCAGGCAGTATCCATCACTGCTGGTGCTGGCTCCTATGCCACTGTTGTCTCCAGGATTGAGTACGCCCAGCAGGAACCATCCGTCGGAGCCTCCTCCCCAACCCCAGTTGAGGTGGAACAGGCTCTCTCCGTCAAAACCATCCAGTACAAAGGAATGTCCGCCTGCTGTGTTCCATCCGGCAAATCCTACCGGGTGTCCGGCAGCTATCTCTTCGTAGATAAGGTCAAACCATTCGTCGATGGTGTAGTCCGAACGGTAAGCCATGTATGCACTATCGTCATATCCGAAGTATGTGCTGAATGCTGTGGATACGTTGGAACCGAATCCGGCGCCCGACGATGGACCATATCCCATGCCCACAGCCTGTCCTACGTAGGCCATCAGATTGGCCACGGCATCTTTCTGCTCCTGAGTCTCATCTCCTGTATAATGGTCCACCATGTTTTCCCAAAGTATTTTGGTGCCCACATTGATGGGTCTTGTGGTCACGGTCTTTTTCAGTCCGTTGTCCAGGGTATAGGTGTTGGTGAGTTGGGGGATGGTTTTTCTGATACGTGCTGGTTGCTTGTAATAATACATCACTTGAGCCAGAGCTGTGGCCACACATCCTGTGGCAGGCTGAGCCGTGGTGCCGTCTCCCTTGTAATAAACGGGACATTTGGCATTGTAGGGGTCTCCCTGGTTCCAGGTGGTGGTCATCAGTGTGGGTACAGCATGCTTGGTGCTCTTTATCTTCCTGCGAGCCGTAGCCCTTTGGGTGGGAGTGCTCCCGCTTATGTTGTTGTCAATGAGGAACTGGATTTGGTCGGCATAAGTCTGCAGCCATGATTTCATGTGCTCGGGCAAAGCCTCCTCGCTGTATGTTCCATGTTCCACATATCCGAGTATCTCCTCGGTGCGGTCGTCTCCAGATACGATGACATATCCTTGGTCGTTGCCGGCATTGAAGATATAATAATAGGAATTGTCCTTCTCGCTTGCACCTTTTCTGGGAGCACGGTGAACGGAAGATTCCTCACTCATTTCTACTCCTCTGTTTTGCAGGAAAAGTTTGGCGCTCTCTCTGGCAGTTTCTTTTGTTACAGGATCAGCCCAAAGGCCAAGGAAGGTAATTGCCGTGGCAACGAATGTGAATACTCTTTTCATCAGTCTGTTTTTGTTTTGTAATAAGTAGCGTGCAGGTCCTGTTATTCTTATAAATGAACTTGTACAGGATATGTTTGTTCTACAAAATTAACAAGTTTGACGGACATAATGGTATAAATGCCACCATTTTTTTTGTCTGATATAAAACCTTCATGCAGATTGTTGCAATTATCTTGATATCTGTGGCATGAGTATTTGTCGCGTGTTTGGACCCATGTTTGTCATTCCAGAAATCATCATTTTTTGTGCACGGAAGGAGGCGTATGAAAACAGCCCAGATATCTGTCTGGCAGATACGGGATGGCCTTCCAGGAATCCGCATGGTAGCTTTTTGCTCTAAGAATTGCGGTCGGAAGGCAGATTTTTTGTAATTTTGCAAGATATAATATGTGCAGATAAAGCAGAATGCAAAAAGATAATAATAATCCCATCTATGCTCGCCCCACTATGGAGTTTCTCACGATAGCCACAAAGTATTGTGCCATGATGGAGCAGACTGAGGGGCGCAGGCGTGAAGAGTTGCTCGGGGAACTCATGCGCATTCTTCCCGTTTTGTATTGGCATGCTCTGGTACTGAAACCCATAGAGACCGCTGGAGAGTTTCTGCCAGATGATAAGGTGACAGAACAAGACTATGAATACATACGTCAGTCCCTTCGCGACCTTTTGGGTGACTGGGACGAATATGAGGACCTTGTGATGGACGAGGCCAGTGGCAGAGAAGAATGCCGATGGGTAAGCATGAGCGAACTGCTGGCGGATGTCTATCAGCCCCTGCGCAACTTCGTATGGGTATATCAGCAGCGCCTTGAGCAATGTATGCAGGATGCCCTATGGGCAGTGAGAGACAGTTTCGAACTATATTGGGGACAGAATGTGGTGGATTCCTTGAGACGACTTCATCGAATCAAGTACACCGCTGAGAGAGGAAATGATGAAGACGATATTTGACAAGTTTGACAAGGATGCCATAAGCAGCCTGGAACGTGTATGCTTTCAAGGCCGCATAGAAGTAATCCAAAGTACATTTGAGGCAGATAGGGCAGTGGACTTTCTGCTTTCACAACCCATCATAGGGTTTGATACCGAAACAAAACCAAATTTCCAACGAGGACAATCCTCCATGGTGGCTCTCCTGCAGGTGAGTGCACAGAACGTGTGTTTCCTGTTCCGGCTCAACGTGCTTGGGCTTACCGACAGTATCAAACGACTGCTCTCTGACGAGGGCGAGACCATCAAGGTGGGACTTTCCTGGCACGATGACATCTGTGGACTTCTCAAGAGAGGGTTCTTCCATCCCGGTACGTTCATCGATATTCAGCATATAGCCAAGGAGATGGGAATTCAGGACCAGAGCCTGCAGAAGTTGTATGCCAACCTGCTGGGCCGAAGGGTCAGTAAGTCACAACAGCTGAGCAACTGGGAGGCACCGAGCTTGACGGATGCCCAGAAATCCTATGCAGCTACTGACGCCTGGGCATGCATCCAGCTATACGAAGAAATGATGCGCTTGCGCCAGGAAGGATATCTCATCAGGGTGAACCCAGTGACCAATCCTGTCAAACCCATGGTATTCCCCGTTTCGTGCGAGAATGCCCTTGCTAAGGCAAAATTGCAGAATGAAAACGGAATTTTCAAGACTGCAGCCAAGAAGGCTTCCACAGTGCGTCGTGTGCCCAAAAAGCGCAAACAGGCGGATAGCGCCAAAGACGAAGTGAAGGTTCGGACTTCAAGAAAACGTAAATCAGACAATCAGAATGGATAAGAAAGTAATCTTGCGTAAAGGTAAGGAGGAGAGCCTCCAGCGCTTTCATCCCTGGATCTTTTCGGGAGCTGTGATGTATCTCGAAGGCAATCCTGAAGAGGGTGACTTGGTGGAGGTGGTGAACAGCCAGGGTGGTTACCTGTGTAAAGGACATTGGCAGGTGGGAAGCATTGCTGTGAGGGTGCTCACTTTTGATGACGAACCTGTTGACGATGATTTCTGGAAACGACGCCTTTCTTCTGCCCTGGCCGTTCGTCAAGCCATCGGACTGGCCGATTCCACTCAGGGAAACACCTATCGCCTGATACATGGTGAGGGTGACAACCTGCCCGGACTGGTCATCGACATCTATGGCAAGACGGCCGTCATGCAAGCGCATAGCGTGGGCATGCATGTCAACCGCCATTTGATTGCCTCCTCTTTGGCCAGTGTCATGGGCCCCCGTCTGGATTCCATTTATTACAAGAGCGAGACCACATTGCCCATAAAGGCAGTGGTGGACGGAGGTAATGGCTTCCTCCTGGGAGACAGCCATACCGACATAGCCACAGAAAACGGCCTCAATTTCCATATCGACTGGCTCAAGGGACAGAAGACCGGCTTCTTCATTGACCAAAGGGAAAACCGCAGTCTGCTGGAGAGATATGCACGCGGGCGCAAAGTGCTCAATATGTTCTGTTATACCGGAGGATTTAGCGTGTATGCTCTTCGCGGTGGTGCCACTCTGGTGCATTCGGTAGACAGCAGCAGCAAGGCCGTGGAACTGGTTCGCTCCAATGTGGAATTAAATTTCCCAGGAGATACCCGTCATGAGGCTTATGCCGAGGATGCTTTCCGCTTCCTGGACGAGATGACCATTCCCTATGATTTAGTGGTGCTCGATCCCCCTGCTTTTGCCAAGCATCGTGATGCTATCAAGAATGCATTGCGCGGCTATACCAAACTGAATGCAAAAGCCATGGAGAAACTGGCTCCCAACAGTATCCTTTTCACCTTCAGTTGCTCGCAAGCCGTGAGCAAGGAACAGTTCCGCACGGCGGTGTTTACTGCAGCCACTCTGGCACACAGACGTGTACGCATCCTGCATCAGTTGCATCAGCCTGCCGACCATCCTGTGAACATCTATCAGCCCGAGGGTGAGTATCTTAAGGGACTTGTACTCTATGTGGAATAACTCTAAGGAAAGATGATTATTGACAATAAAAATATAAACTAACAACAGTGTAGAGGATGAATACAAAGGTAAAATTGATCATTCTGAATTTTCTGGAATTTGCTGTGTGGGGAGCCTATCTCACCTCCATGGGTACGTATCTTGCCAGCGTGGGAATGGCCAGCCAGATAGGGTGGTTTTATAGTGTGCAAGGACTTGTCTCGCTCTTCATGCCCGCCCTCATGGGCATTGTGGCCGACCGCTGGATAGAGGCTCAGCGCTTGCTCTCCGGATGTCACTTGCTCTCCGGCATCTTCATGCTGGCGGCATGTATGTATGGTTATCAGGCGGGAGATGCGGTGCAGTTTGCTCCCCTGTTTACATTGTACACCCTGAGCGTGGCATTCTATATGCCCACGATAGCTCTTTCCAATAGTGTGGCTTACAGTGTGCTTGACAGGGCTGGCCTTGATACCGTGAAGGCATTTCCACCCATCCGCGTGTTCGGTACGGTAGGTTTCATCATCAGCATGTGGATAGTGGACCTGGCAGGTATGCAATCTTCTTCACTTCAGTATGGATGGAGCGGTATCCTGGGAATCGTGATGGCCGCATACGCCTTCACCATGCCACGTTGTCCCAGAAGCAAAGGCTCTCAGAAGAGTCTGGTGGAGGCACTCGGACTCAAGGCTTTCACTCTGTTCCGTAATTACCGAATGGCATTGTTCTTCATCTTCTCCATGTTCTTGGGGGTATGCCTGCAGATTACCAACGGATATGCCAACCCCTTTATCACTTCATTCGGAAACATCCCAGAGTTTCAGGATACCTTTGGCGTGCAACATGCCAACATACTCATCTCGCTCAGTCAGATAAGCGAGACCCTTGGCATTCTGCTCATTCCCTTCTTCCTGAAGAAGTTCGGTATCAAACGTGTGATGCTCATGGCCATGCTGGCCTGGGTGCTCCGTTATCTGTTCTTTGCCGTGGGCAATCCCGGTGGCGGTGTCATCTGGTTTGTGTTGAGCATGATAGTATATGGAGTGGCCTTTGACTTCTTCAACATCAGCGGTTCTCTCTTTGTGGATAAGGAGACCGATATGGATATTCGCAATTCCGCCCAGGGCCTGTTTATGATGATGACCAATGGCTTTGGTGCCACCATAGGCACTCTGCTGGCACAGATGGTGGTCAATCATTATGTGTACAATCTTTCGCCCGATGCAGGTCCCACTGCAGTATGGGAGGGTTGGAATATCTGCTGGTACATCTTTGCCGCTTATTCGTTGGTGGTGGCCGTTGCCTTTGCCCTGTTGTTCCGCTACAAGCATGTTCCTACAGCCGATTAAGCCCGAGCCACTATACGGACCAAGATGAAAGAAGTAAGATATTTCTATGTGCCTGATGCACTCCATTCGTCAGAATTGCCTGAAGACGAGGCTCGCCATGCCCTGCGTGTCCTGCGATTAGGGATAGGGGATGAATTGTATCTGATGGATGGTGACGGATCTTTTGTCCGTGCAGAGATTTCCGCACAGACAGGACACAGGTGCCATTACTCCATCCTGGAGGTACTGCCCCAGGAGCGCTCTTGGAAGGGACATCTGCATATAGCCATGGCACCCACCAAGATGAACGAGCGTGTGGAATGGTTCTGTGAGAAGGCCACAGAGATAGGTGTGGATGAATTCTCTTTCGTGGATTGCCAGTTCAGCGAGCGTCATCAGTTGAAGACAGACAGGATAGAAAGAATAGTGGTGTCGGCAGTGAAGCAGAGCCGTAAGGCATGGATGCCAAAGGTTCATCCTATGCAATCCCTGGAGCATTTCCTCAGGCAGGTTACTTCCGGGGGACGCTTCATCTGCCATTGTTACCATCCTTCAGATATCGGCCCCCACAGCATGCGCAGTCCCTTGCTCTCTCTCTTGAATGATAGTGACGATGCCACAGTCCTGATAGGGCCAGAGGGTGACTTCAGCGTGGAGGAAGTTAGGATGGCAGAGCGCTTAGGGTGGCAGAGCGTCTCCCTTGGCACCAGCAGGCTACGTACAGAGACAGCTGCCTTGGTGGCTGTACATATGATGCAGATTACACATCAGTCTCCTGAGCCTTCAGAACACTGGACGGCAAAATCAGAGGACAATAAATAATGTAATATAATGAACAAGAGGACAAGGTGGATAATGATGGGCACGGGATTGCTGACTGCAGTAATCCTGGTGGTGCTTCTTTTTCTTCTCAAGGGGAAAAGCTCTTACCGGGACTCCTTGCCAGCCCACCTTCAGGCTTTGGCCCGACTGGATGCCGGTTTGGTTCAGGAGCAGATTCCTGACCTCTTCACGGAGTCTCTGCCCCCAAATGTTTCCCATTGTGGAATAGACTTCTCTCTGCCCCTCTATGCCTTCGTGGATGATACCGACCATTTGGGAGTCCTGCTTCCCCTTTCCAGTGCCAGCAAGTGGGAGGACTACCTGCGGGGGATGAATATCCCTATAGAAAAGCAGCGGGGATATCGCTGGGCTTGTCATGACCATTGGCTTATGGTCTTCTCTGATGACCGCTGTCTGATGCATGGCCCCCTTTCCGAACAGGAGATTGTGCAAATACGTGGCCGCATGGCAGAACTCATGAAACAGCGTCCTGACGAGGAGGACTTACTCCTTACTCATATTGAAAAGTCGGATGCTCCCTTGAGTACTGTTTTCTCTTTGCGCTTTGCCAAACGTCTCATGACGCGTCTGTTTCCCTCCTCAGTTCCATTCTGGCGCAACGTATCAGAAGGATGTGTCAGCATGGATGTGCAGGCGAAGGACAGAATGATTACTGCAGATGTGGCCCTGCATGATGTGTCGGCCCAAAGTCTGCTTCCCTTCCTCGGTCCTATCCCTGCTGATGGCTTGCCTCAGTTGGGGGAACAGCAGATGGCCGCGGTCACTATGGGCATGAATGGTGAAGCTCTGCTTCAGACGCTGAGAAGTTATCCATCGGTTCGTACGGCCTTGCTGGCTTTGAATTTCTGTCTGGATTTGGATCAGATGATACGCTCTGTAGATGGCCCTGTGACCCTGTTTGTTCCCGATGCCGATGATGTCCTGTCTGCTTCCTCACTGGTGGCTCAGCTTAAGGATACCCGATTCATGCAGAACAGCAACGATTGGGAGCGGGAGTTCCCAGCAGGATGGGGCATCAGAATGGATGCCATGGGTGACAGCGCCTTCTGTGTGCATATGCCCGAGCAGGAAATCTGCTTTGGTGTGAAAGACAGCAGACTGATAGTGGCTTCCAGCAAACAGGCTTTCCACACAGCATGCTCTCCTTCAGCCTGGAACCCCTACGGTGCCAAGGTTGCATCGGATGACTGCCTCGTTTGTGTTCAGTTGGATATTCCTTCTCTCCTGAAGCATGCAGCTGTTCTTGCTCTCTTTGTTGAGCCCGGTCAAGGCATCATGGAGTTTCTGAGCGGTTACGATACCTTTGTGCTTCGGATGAAGGATTATAAAGAGGAGGAACAGTGATGAAAGACGTTTCGAAATGGGATAAGATACAGAGCATACACCTGAAGAAGGTTCTGCCCAACATCTTCCGAGGGAGAGACATGGCAGAGAGTGAGGTCTGGGACAAGTCACTCACACTGGAACGTGGGAAGGTGTATCTCATAGAAGCTGCCAGCGGGACTGGAAAGACCAGCCTGTGCAGTTATCTGACGGGATATCGCCAGGATTATCAGGGAAGCATCTTCTTTGACACGAAGGACATCTCCACCTTCTCGCTCCGCCAATGGGTGGATGTCCGCCGATACGTACTCAGCCATATGTTCCAGGAACTCCGTCTGTTTCCGGAACTGACGGCATGGGAGAACGTTCAGATCAAGAATACACTCACGAAATGGAGAAGTGCCAGACAGATAGACGAATGGTTTGAAGCATTCGGAATAGCAGACAAGCGTGATGAGCAGATAGCCCGCATGAGTTTTGGACAGCAACAACGTGTAGCCATGATACGGGCTTTGGTACAGCCTTTCTGCTTCCTGCTTGCGGACGAACCCATCAGCCACTTGGATGAGGCTAACAGCCAGTCGATGGCAGATGTCCTCTTGAGTGAGGTGAAAGCCCAGGGAGCAGGCCTTCTGCTCACCAGTGTGGGAAAGCATATGGATATATCTTACAGCCAAACTCTTAGATTATGAACCTTGTCTGGAAGTTACTTAGAAGCCATATAAGTCCTTGGCAACTGCTGGGATTCTTTGCTGCCAATCTCTTGGGTATGCTCATACTCCTTATGGGCCTCCAGTTTTATGTGGATGTCAAACCTATACTGATGGGCAAGGATGGTGTGATGGGAACCGACTATCTGATAGTAAGCAAACAGGTATCGGCAGTATCCGTCCTGGAGAGTGAAGACAGTCATGGGTTTTCTGCGCAGGAGATAGAGGACATGTCCCATCAGCCTTTCTGCAGGTCTGTGGGGACATTTACTGCCAGTCATTATGCCGTCCAATGTCGCCTGGGCATCCAGGGAATGGTCAGCGTAGGGACGGAAATGTTCTTTGAGAGTGTGCCTGACCAGTATGTGGATGCACATCTTCGTAAATGGACCTTTGACCCTCAGCATCCCCGGATACCCATCGTGCTGCCTCGGTCCTATCTGGCCATTTATAATTTCGGCTTCGCACAGTCGCAGCATCTTCCTAAGATATCCGAGGGCGTGGCAGGCTTGATAGATATGGAGGTTACACTCTCGGGTAATGGCCTGGTGGAGCGTTACCCTGCCCAGGTGGTAGGATTCAGTTCGCGCCTGAATACCATCCTCGTGCCTCAGGAGTTCATGACCTGGAGCAATAACCGTTTCTCTTCGGAAGCAGACCACAAGCCCACGAGACTGGTGGTAGAGGTCAACAATCCTGCCGATGATGCCATCGTCACCTATATGAACCGTCACGGTTATGAACTGCAGGATGACAAGCAGGAGAGTGGTCGTGCCACGTATTTTCTCAAGGTGGCAGCAGCTGTGGTCATGGGGGTGGGCTTGCTCATCTGCTTGCTCTCTCTGTATATCCTGATGCTGAGCATCTATCTTCTGGTGCAGAAGAATACCTACAAGCTGAGCAATCTCATGCTCATAGGATACAGTCCCTCTGCTGTGGCACGTCCCTATCAATATCTCACCCTGTGCATCAATGTGGCTGTACTCCTGTTTGCCTGGGTGTTGCTCTTGCTGGTGAGGAATGCTTATATGGAGCGCTTGTGGGCGATGTTCCCCACCATGGACGATGCAGGCATGGGATACGCCTTTGCTGCAGGCTCCTTGCTCCTGATAGTGGTGAGCGTGCTGAATGTGTTGGCCATCAGGCACCGGATGCTGGCCATCTGGTATCGGAAAGTATAGGAAATACGGAATCTCTGCGGTATGCCGCGGAAACCATCAATTATAGAAAATTATAAAAGAGAGATATAGGAATGGAACAACTTCTACAGTTATATAAGTCATATGCGCACGAGAATGCGTTGTCTTGCACTCCTCTTCCCGGAGCAGGTAGCAATCGCAAGTATTATCGCCTGAGAGGATCTTCGGCCAAGACCGTAGTGGGTGTGGTGGGTACAAGCCGTGATGAGAACCATGCTTTCTGTTATCTCTCGCAGCATTTCTCGGAGCGTAGGTTGCCTGTGCCCAAGGTGTTGGCTGTCAGTTCGGACGGACTGCGTTATCTGCAGACTGACCTTGGCGACCTTACTCTCTTCCAGGCTCTCGAGGGCGGACGTCTGGCTCACGGCAGATACAATCAGCATGAGCGCCAGTTGCTCCGAAATACCATGGCCCTGCTACCTTCCATTCAGATACGTGGCGCTCGCGGTCTGGACTTCTCCAACTGCTATCCCCAGGAAGGTCTCGATGCCACCAATGTCCTTTTTGATCTTAATTACTTCAAATATTGTTTTCTCAAGGCCACTGGTCTGGATTTCCACGAATTGAAATTGGAAGCATCTTTCCAACTGCTTGTCAAGGATATCCTTTCCTTGCCTGCCGATGCCTTCATGTATCGAGATTTCCAGGCACGCAATGTCATGCTGGATGCCAACAACAATCCATATTTCATAGATTTCCAGGGAGGAAGGAGAGGCCCTGTCCAGTATGATGTGGCCAGTTTCTTATGGCAGGCATCTGCCAATTATCCCGATGTCTTGCGGCAGGAATTGATTTCTGTTTATCTGAAACATCTCAAGCTCTATGTGGAGGTCAACGAAAAGGAGTTTTACCGAGGATTACGTCTCTGCTTACTCTTCCGTCTACTGCAGGTGTTGGGAGCATATGGATTCCGCGGCTATTTCGAGCGAAAGAGTCATTTCCTCAACAGCATCCCGCCTGCCATGCGTAATCTGCGTCAGCTGCTTGATGATGGTGGATGCCCTTATCCTTATCTGCATGATGTGCTGTCGCGTATGGTGGACCTTCCTCAGTTCCAGCCTGAGGAGGAGAAACCCCAACCTCGTGCCGATGGATACCGTACGGCTCCATCCACGCCATATACGGCTCATCCCCAGGATGGTCCAGCCACCTTCAGCAAATATGATGGCCGTGGACCTTTGGTGGTGAATGTATGGAGTTTCTCGTTCCGTAAGGGTATTCCTGCCGACCCCAGCGGAAACGGAGGAGGATATGTGTTTGACTGCAGAAGTACGCATAATCCGGGCCGATACGAACCCTATAAGAACCTTACCGGACTGGATGAGCCTGTCATCCGTTTCCTGGAGGACGATGGAGAGATTCTCACCTTCCTGGAGAGTGTCTATCGTCTGGCCGATGCTCATGTCCTCAGATATATCCAACGTGGTTTTACCAGTCTGATGTTCTGTTTCGGATGTACGGGTGGTCAGCATCGTAGTGTCTATAGTGCCCAGCATCTGGCCGAACATATTCATAATAAATTTGGCGTGGAGGTACATGTGCATCATCGTGAACAGGGAGTGGAGCAAATCTTAAGCCCTGTGCGTGCCATGATCTTTGCAGCCGGACTGGGTACCAGACTCAAACCTCTCACCAACAGCATGCCCAAGGCTCTGGTTCCTGTGGATGGCAAACCTCTTCTGCAACATCAGTTGGAGAAAATCCGTTCCTTTGGATGCAGGGACGTGGTCATCAATGTTCATCATTTCGCCGATATAATAGAGCAATGGGTGAAGAATAACCCTATGGATATGAGTATCCGCTTCTCGGACGAACGTGCCGAACTGTTGGATACGGGTGGGGGTATCAAACATGCCGCCTCCATGCTCGAGGGTGCTTCCGACGGTTTCCTCATTCACAATGTGGATATTCTGAGTAATGTGGATTTGCGTCAGTTCGTGCAGGCGGCTTCTCTCCATGATGCCACACTCCTGGTCTCCGAGCGCTCTACTCAGCGATATCTCCTCTTTGATGAGGATCTTCGCCTGGTGGGCTGGACCAATGTGGTTACGGGACAGGTGCGTTCGCCTTATCCCGACCTGGATGTGTCCAAGTGCAGCAAGTTGGCATTCGCAGGCATTCATTATATGAAACCCACGCTCTTTGGCTACTTCGACGAATGGCCCCTGAAGTTTGGCATCATCGATTTCTACTTGAAGATATGTGACCGAGTGCCTATTTACGGATATGTGCAGCCAGGACTGAAGATTATGGACGTGGGTAAGTCTGATACGCTCCAGCAGGCCGACCGCTTTGTGGAAACCTTATAACGGGAGTTTCCTAAATATTGATTCTGCGTAATGGAAATTCAGCAGCTGCAGGATATCTACGGACGTCATCCGATGATCCGTCGCTTGGGTAAGGCATTGGCACGCGCTGATGTCCGTAGCATTCGTCTGAGTGGTCTTCAGGGGAGTGCTGCTCCGCTCTTCTTTGCCTCCTTTGCTTTGCGTTGTCCCCAACAGCTTGGAGCACCTTATCTCTTCGTTATGAACGACGAGGAGGAAGCTGCCTATTTCTATCAGGACATGGTGCAGCTGTTAGGTGACGAACAGGTATTGTATTTCCCTTCCAGTTTCAAGCGTGCTGTCAAGTATGGTCAGAGAGATTCTGCCAATGTGGTCTTGAGAACAGAAGTGCTAAGCCGACTCAGTGGTGGTGCCCTTCCTCTCTTCGTGATTACCAGCCCACAGGCCCTCTCCGAGCAAGTGATAGATTCCTCTTCTTTGCAAGGACATACGCTCGAGCTGAGCGTGGGGGATGCCCGTGACATCATGGATGTACAGCAGTCTCTCCTCGATATGGGATTCCTGCGTGTGGACTATGTGTATGAGCCCGGACAGTTCGCCCTGCGAGGCAGTCTGCTGGATGTCTATTCCTATTCCAGTGAGTTGCCTTACCGCATTGATTTCTTCGGCGATGAGGTGGACAGCATACGTACCTTTGATGTGCAGGATCAGCTGAGCGTGAAGAAACTCCAGCACGTGAGCATCATCCCCGATTCGTCGGCTCAGGCAGATGTCTCTGTGCAATCCTTCCTCTCCTTTCTGCCAGAGGATACATTATTTATCGCGCGCGATACCTTATATATATGTGACTGTGTGCAGAAGATATGGACAGATGGCTTCTCTGCTCAGGCTCTTCTGGTACAGGAGTCGGAGGGCCAGAATGAAGAGATTCCGAAGGGTTCTCCCCAGGACAGCCCCGCTCAAGGGCAGGTTCTGCTGGATAGGGACACTCTGCTCACGCCTCCCCACCTCTTTTCTTCGCAGTTGCAGCAGTTCCGCATGTTGATGCTCACGTCTTCTGATGTGCAGAAAGCCGATGTGGTGCTTGAGGCGCATACGCTTCCCCAACCCATCTTTCACAAGAACTTCGACCTCCTCTTCCAGGCTCTTCAGGATTATCACGACAGGGAATATGACATCTATGTCCTCTCGGAAAATGCAAGCCAGACCGACCGCTTGGATGCTATTTTCCGTGACCGGAAACTTCCTTTCCGTTTCATTCCTGTCGACCATACTCTGCATTCCGGTTTCGTAGACGATGATTTGCATCTGTGTTGCTTCACAGATCATCAGATATTCGACAGGTTTCATCGGTACCATCTTCAGAGCGACCGCACACGCAGCGGTAGGGTGGCACTTACGCTCAAGGAACTTCAGCAATTCCAGATAGGCGATTATGTGGTTCACATCGATCATGGCATAGGACGCTTTGGTGGCCTCTTCCGTATTCCCAATGGAGATACCTGGCAGGAGGTTATCAAGATTATCTATAAGAACGATGATGTGGTCTTCGTCTCCATCCATTCCTTGCATAAGGTTTCCAAGTATCGCGGACGTGATGGTGAACCTCCACGTGTGAGCTGTTTGGGCACAGGTGCCTGGGAGAGGATGAAGGAGCGTACCAAGTCTCATATCAAGGACATCGCACGTGACCTTATCCGACTCTATAGCAGTCGTGAGCACGAGAAGGGATTTGCCTTCAGCCCCGATGGCTATATGCAGCACGAACTTGAGGCCAGTTTCCTCTATGAAGATACCCCCGACCAGCAAAAGGCCACCCAGGAGGTAAAGGCCGATATGGAAAGCTCGCATCCCATGGACCGCCTCGTCTGTGGAGACGTAGGTTTTGGCAAGACGGAGATAGCCATCCGTGCAGCATTCAAGGCTTGTACCGATGGTAAGCAAGTGGCAGTATTGGTGCCCACCACCATCCTCGCTTATCAGCATTTCCGTACATTCACAGAGCGTCTGCGCAACTTACCCGTCAGGGTGGAATACCTCAGCCGTGCACGTTCGGCCTCTGATACCAAGTCTGTACTTGCCGACCTGAAAGCTGGCCAGGTGGATATCCTCATAGGCACACACAAGTTGATAGGCAAGAGTGTGCATTTCCGTGACCTGGGTTTACTGATTATCGATGAGGAACAGAAGTTTGGCGTGAGCACAAAGGAAAAACTCCGCCAGATGAAGACCAATGTGGATACGCTCACCCTCACGGCCACACCTATCCCTCGCACTCTCCAATTCAGTCTGATGGGAGCCCGGGACCTGAGTGTCATACAGACTCCTCCTCCCAATCGCCGCCCCATACAGACTCAGGTCTATACCTTCAGCTCTGAAGTGATATCCGAAGCCATAGGGTTTGAGATGAGCCGCGGAGGACAGGTGCTCTTCGTGACCCCACGCATCAGTCAACTTCCCGAACTGGAATCCCTCATTCATCGTTGTGTCCCCGATGCCCGTGTGGCTGTAGGACATGGCCGAATGCCAAGTGACAAGCTGGAGAAGGTGATGCTCGATTTTGCCAACTATGACTATGATGTGCTCCTCTCCACCACCATCGTGGAGAGCGGACTGGATATCCCCAATGCCAATACCATTATCATCAATGGAGCTCATTGCTTCGGACTCAGCGACCTCCATCAGATGCGTGGGCGTGTGGGACGTTCTTCACGAAAAGCCTTCTGCTATCTGATGGCTCCTCCTCTCAGTCTGCTTCCTGTGGATGCCCGTCGCCGCCTGCAGGCCATCGAGAACTTCTCTGCTCTGGGAAGCGGAATCCAGATAGCCATGCAGGACCTGGATATCCGTGGGGCAGGCAATCTGTTGGGTTCAGAACAGAGTGGCTTCATAGCAGACCTGGGTTATGAAGCCTATCAGAAGATACTTGCTCAGGCTGTAAGTGAACTCAAGAAAGAGGAGCTTCAGGATGCTCCCCAGGAGAGTCCTCAGAAGGCCAGCCTGCTTGCCGATGGCAGAATCTTCGTTGATGAATGTGTCCTCGACAGCGATTTGCCCATGAGCTTCAGTGAGGAGTATGTTCCCACATCAGCCGAACGCATGTTGCTCTATCGTGAATTGGATGCCCTTCAGACTGATGAGGAAGTGCAAGCTTTTCGCAAGCGGATGCTGGACAGATTCGGCACCATTCCTCCCGAGGGAGAGGAACTCATTCGGGTGGTGGCCTTGCGCCGGCTCGGTTGTTATTTTGGTGCCGAACGTATTGTGCTCAAGAAAGGGCGTATGCGACTGTATTTCGTCCATGATGCAGATAGTCCGTTCTTTCGCAGTCATGCCTTTGACCAGATTATCTCTTTTGCTACCACAAACGTTCACCGATGCCGTCTTCAAGAAGTGGATGGCAGACGCAGTCTCTTGGTCTCCGAAGTCACCACGGTAAGAACAGCAGTGGAACTGCTTACCCATATCAGCCTGTGCGGTTCACATAGCACTCTGCTGCCTTGAGGGCAGTATCCTCCACAGCCTGGTACACCGACGGAGTAGGTCCACCAGGATAGTTCCACTTCCATCCAAGCACATCCCCGACGACTGATGCTGTCTACCACCCTGGATAGTGTCTTATTCCTAACAGGGTTGTCAGTTTATGGTCTTATCTTCTGATAATCCCAGTTCCGTTCCCGTGGTCTTTCTTACATAAAAATATTATGAGCTTGAATAAATGATAATGCGCAAGAAAGCCGTACCTTTGTAAATTCAAAGCGGCATGTTCCGCCAACAAATAACCAATATACAATAAACACAGTAAAATATGAAAAAGAATTTGATGATTTTGGCAGTTGCAGCTCTTGCAGTCTTTGCTTCTTGCTCTGACAAGAAGGCTGCCCGAAGTGTAGTTGGTAAGGATACAACAAGCGTGGTGGGTAACACGGCTTCCGATAAAAACAATCTGGATTTGGCATCCGTAGCAGGAACTTACGAGGGAACATTCCCTGCGGCTGATGGATCGGGCATAAAGACTGTGCTCACCATCAAGGCTGACGGTACATATCAGATTGAGCAGGATTACATTGACCAAAAGGATGGGCATGACGAGGCAAGCGGAGTATTCAAAGTACTCGATGACAATGTACTGATGCTTGTACGTCCCTCAAGCGGTGAGCATACCTTCTATAAAGTGAAGGATGACAATAACATTGTTATGACAGACTCGGTTGGCAATGAACCAGAAGGTGAAACCGCCAGGTTCTATGTGTTGAAAAAGAGAAAGTAAAAAACAACGTTACAAATAAAAATCCGTGGATAGGTTAATTTCTTATCCACGGATTTCTATTATTAGGAAGTAAAAATTTGAACACAGCTAATCTCAACTATCTAATAATAGTGGGAGTCAATAAACTGCTTTTTTGAGAAAAATCTCTCTCTTTGTATTTTTTTATTTCACATCCTTCTTTTATTAAAATACTATCACCACTAAACAAAATAGCTTCATTAAATGAGCTCATATTTAAATTAGAACGCATACAATGAAGCACATGTTTTTCCTCTATAAAACCTAATAGATTTCCGGGTAGGAGTAACTAAAACAGAGGACTTTGCCCAAGTATTTCTTAAAATGGCACATAACATCCCACACCCACGTTTACGCGGGTGTAGTGGATTATCATACTTTCCTCTTCGAGCTCAAGGCTCAAACTGGCTTCCATGGCCACCCGTGGGATAAGTTAATTTGTAATCGAGGTCAGAACCATCACAAAAGTAATAGCCTTTCCATGAGTGGTATATCGTTGTCACCCGTTTGAAGCGGGCGATTGACGATCTTGTTTTTGGAAGTCTACGTAATCCGTCTTGTCGTGGATTACATGCCATGCGGCAACTAACAACTTTCTAGCCACAGCCACAATGACCTTCATCTTGTTTTTCTTTCTGACTTGCGTCTGGTGGTAGGAGAATCTGCTGAAAAAGCAGTCCTTTGTCCTGCTTGCAGCCCATGCGCACTGAATGATGTTCTTACGCAAATAGACATTGCCGTGAGTTATGCGACGTGACTTGAACTTCCTGTTGGACTCGTCGTTTCTCGGTCTCAGCCCACTCCAGGCTGCAAGGTGGTTGGCCGTTTCGAACTTGCTCATGTCCGTTCCGATCTCTGCGATCAATGATGTGGCCGTACGCTCACTTACTCCTGGTATTGATTGCCACCCCATGTTCCACCTCACATAAGGTTGACTGCCTGCAGTAGCCCAACAGGGTGCTTAATACCCATGAGTAAGAGGGTTCTGCATCCTTCTGACACAGGCTGGAAGTAATCGAAAATAAAAACCTCATATAATATTGTTTCCGTCCGATTACAGTTGACGGACATGAGAAGACCTGACCCAGTTGCCGATTTATTTCGGTTGCTGGGTCAGTCTTTTTAGGGCTCAGTAGAAAAACATGGGGGAAGTTTCCTAAATGAAGCCTATCTCAGACGCACGTACTTGCGGAGACGGACGCACGTACTTGCAAGTGAGAAGGGCAAAACTGGCACCGAAATCGCCAGTCCTATTCAGGATAAGAGAACAGGGAGGAAAGATGCATCCTGACTTTATCACTTTTGTTCGCCATTAGATGGCGAACAATGATAATCAGCGAATTACGTAGAATAATTGGGCGGTTTTGGGTGGCGCAAGCGAAAAAATGTATCCTTTGCACCATGTACGTACGCAAGAAGCACAATCGTTCCGGCTCTACAAGTGTGGTAGTGGTCAGTAAAGCGAGTGGAAAGTATAGAGAAATAAAATCGGGTTCATCAGAAATATGGAGTGGCGCATAATAATATATTATTCGTGAAGTATATTATAAATGAAGTGGGTGAAACCGTTTGCCATAGGATATGAATACG
>SAMEA3663036__coassemble_195_pt1 | contig 30021 bp, 34 predicted proteins | sample SAMEA3663036__metabat2_high_PE_022 | metagenome-assembled genome bin SAMEA3663036 (sample SAMEA3663036) | pig gut metagenome | biome: pig gut; feature: pig-associated habitat; material: faeces | place: France | collected 2012
TGCACTGCGAGGACGGATGCAGTGCACTGCAGAGGCGGTTGCAGTGCACTGCGTCCGAGAAGGGCAAAACTGGCACCGAAATCGCCAGTCCTATTTGGGAAAAGAGAAAAGGGAGGAGAATATGCTAGAACTCTATATAAGGAGTCAAGCGCTCCACATCCTTCTGCGTAAACTCCTTCAACGTCAGCAGTTCATCAGCCGAATGGAAATCGCCCTTGGCATATCGTCTCTCATAGATGGCTCTGGCCTGATAAAAACTGATATATGGATGCTTACGCATGGCTTGCACAGAAGCCTTGTTGATGTTTATCTTGCGTGTCTGTGTGTGGGTGAGACAGAACCAGTCGAGGACCTCGTCGGGCAAGGTGCATGACTCCATCACCTGTTCGATGCTGACAAAACCTCCCAGACTCTCACGATAGCGCACTATCTGGCTTGCACGATAGGAAGCTATGCCAGGAATCTTTTTCAGCTGATTGGTATCCGCCTTATTCAAGTCCACTTGCACCAGCTGACTGTATTTTTCGGGATAGAGAATGGTATCCCTGGGCTCTGTATGCGTAGTGCGTTCATAAGATGCCTGATGAGCGGCCTGTTGTGCCGTATCTGCCCCGGGAATGCCCTTGTGGGAAGGCTCATCTGCATCGGCGTGCTTGGCCACATCAGCTGCTGATGATGCGATGTTGTCCTTCATGGCAGAGGCCTTAATCGTCCGGACATCCACATACTGGTATCGCTCTGCAATACGAATCTGGGGAGCAAGCCTCTCCCACATCTCATTGGTCATCCCTGGCAGGCGGGCGAAATCCTCTGGCGTGTGGTAACGTCCACGCTTGGCCCTGTATCTATATATGGCGCGCACCTGCCATGGAGCCAGCCCCAATCGGAGCAGTTGCGTACTGTCTGCTGTATTCGGATCAAAGGGGAAGGTCTCTACGGGTGTCTCTGCAGTGGCATACACATAGGTCTTCTGCGCTGAACCCCTCTGCTTGCTGTCAGAGGCAGCACCTGGGGCCACGGATGCATCTCCACTCGGACTTGTAGGAGGCTGCATCCATGAATATACGAAGAGTCCTATGACAACAAGGATAATCAGCCATTCCAGCACCAGCAATGCCCGCCGGTCGGCATTGGAAAGGAAAGGAAGACGTCTCATTTACTTATCAGTTCGTGAACAAAAACAGAAGCGATGGCCACAGGCACCACATAACGGATCAGGAAGATATAGGCCCTGAAGAAACGGAAGCGCAATCTGCCACCATTGGTCACCTCACTCTCCACCATCCTGCGGTCCAGATACCAGCCCACAAAGAGACTGATGATGATGCCGCCCATGGGGAGAATAAACTTGGAGGAAATGAAATCAAAGAGATCAAAGATGGTCATCCCAAACAATCGGCAGTCACTCAGCAAACCGAAAGAGAGTGCGCACAGGCAGGAGAGGGCCACGCAACCACAGGACACCCAGGTGGCAGCAGCGCGTCGGGACATGCCTGTAACCTCAAGCAGATAAGCCGTGACGGGCTCGTGGAGAGACATGGCACTGGTAAGGGCTGCCAGGATGAGGAGCATATAGAAGAGGCTGCTGAATATATATCCTACCACAGGCACTGAATGGAAAGCGATATTGAAGACATTGGGCAATGTCTGGAACACCAGTCCAGGACCGGCATCTACCGTGGATCCCTCCACACTGTAAACTGCAGGGAAGATGATAAATCCGCTCAGGACAGCCACAAAGGTATCTATGGCGCACACGCTGAACACGGTCTTGGGCAGATTGGTTTCCGGACTGAAATAGGAGGCATAGGTACACAGACATCCCATGGCAAGACTAAGCGAGAAGAAAGCCTGTCCCATGGCACTGAGCACCACACTGCCTGTGATACGGCTGAAGTCGGGGCGAAGCAGGAAAGTGAGGCCCTGAGAGGATCCCGGCATACTGAACGAGCATACCACCAGAATACCGATGATGAGCAGGAGCATGGGCATCATCACCTTGGAAAATCGCTCTATGCCCGACCGCACACCACGTACTATCACCAGATGTGTAACCAACATGAATACGGCAGCATACAGAATGGGCTTCCAAGGATGAGAAACAAAGGATTCAAAGAAAACGGTATAGTCCTGCTTGACCAGCAGATGCCCCATGAGCGACTCTACCATGTAATAGAGTGTCCATCCACTTATAATGATATAATAGGAAAAGATGAGGAACGCCACGAAAACGCCCTCCACACCTCCTATACGCCACCACCGGCCAGGGGCCAACTGTGCAAAGGCGCTTACCGTATTGGCATGTGTATGCCTACCTATGAGAAACTCGCTGAGCATGACAGGCATCCCTATCAGCACCACACAGAACAGATATACCAGAATGAAAGCAGCTCCGCCATTGTTGCCCACCTCGGTAGGGAAGCGCCACACGTTGCCCAGCCCCACAGCACTACCTGCCGCAGCAAAGACTACGCCCAATTTGCTACTGAAATTCTTTCTGTTCTCCATATTATGCTGTTTGTTTGTTGATATACATCTATTGTCCTGCCACGGTCTCAGGACAGCAACTCATTGAGGAACACCATACCCACTCCCACAGGAGCCACCCATCTTATGAGGAAAAGCAGCACACGGGCAGAACGATTCCAGGCATTGCCACCGCAGGTAAGTTGGGACAGAGCCAACCGCCTGTCCAGATACCAGCCCACAAATACGGTAATGAGAATACCGCCCAGAGGCATCATGAACTTGGCTGTGACATAATCAAAGAAATCAAAGAAGCCCATGCCGAACACGGTCACATCCTTCCAGAGGCCGAAAGAGAGCGAACAAGCTGTACCCAGTACCACAGCAATGGAGGTAACGATGACAGTGGACCACTGCCTGCTGACATGATAATTCTCGTGGATGAATGCCGTGGCTATCTCGTTCATGGAAATACTGCTGGTAAGCGCTGCCAGCAAAAGGAGCAGATAGAAAAGGGCACTGAACACATAGTTGAGCACTGGCGCATGAGCAAAGGCCGCGTTGAAGACATTGGGCAAAGTGATAAAGACCAAGCCTGGTCCGGCATCGGGACTCATGCCCGGTACACTGAAGACAGTGGGGAAAATGACAAATCCACTCAAGACGGCCACCAGGGTGTCTATGAGGCATACATGAAAGGCAGAGGGTACCAGCTGAGTTTCCTTGCCAAAATAGGATGCATAGGTAATCAGGCACCCGATGCCCACACTCAGCGAGAAGAAAGCCTGCCCCATGGCACTGAGCACCACACTGCCCGTGATACGACTGAAATCGGGACGAAGCAGGAAAGTGAGTCCCTGAGAAGTCCCTGACATGCTGAGAGACAAGCCCACCAAAAGCAGCAGGATGATGAAGAGCAGGGGCATCATCAACTTGGAATAACGCTCGATGCCATCCCTGACACCTCTGGATACCACAAAATGGGTGAGCAGGAGAAAGGCATATACAAACAGCAGAGGACGAATGGGGCTGGATGAGAAATCAGCAAAGTGCGCACTAAAATCCTGTGCTCCTATCAACTGCCCACCAAATGACTCGATGGTATAGTTCAATGTCCACCCTGCAACCACAGAGTAAAAGGAAAGGATGAGGATACCTGCCAGCACACCCATGAAACCCGTCAGCACCCAGGGCTTTCCCGGTGCCAGTATCCGATAAGAATGTACGGTGTTGGCTCGAGACGCACGTCCGATGACAAACTCACTTACCATCACAGGCATGGCCAGAAGAGCCACACACAGGAGATAAACGAGGATAAATGCAGCTCCACCATTACGGCCCACCTCGGTGGGGAAACGCCATATATTGCCCAGACCTACTGCACTGCCTGCAGAAGCGAGAACCACACCCAGCCTACTTCCAAAACTACCACGATTATCCATATGCTCTGATGATGTGAAAATTATATAGGGGAAATACTTTTATTCTTACAAAGTGCAAAAATACAAATAAATTCCCTACTTTTGTGCGAATAAACAAGTAAAACAGCGTTTCATGATTACACATTACATTAAAACATACCCTTTCGGCTTACTTCTTGCATTGGCAATAGCAATGCTTTCATTGGTTCCTATACCCGAAATTCCTGCAGCAGAGAATGTACCTCTGGCCGACAAATGGACGCATATGGTCATGTATGCATCACTCACGCTGGTCATCTGGATACAATATATGCGCAGCCATCAGAAGGTAAATTGGTGGAGACTCACCGCAGGAGGCATATTGCTGCCTGTGGCATGGGGCGGACTGATGGAACTGGCACAAGCCTACCTCACCACATACCGGTCGGGTGACTGGATAGACTTTGTGGCCAATTGCATAGGTGTGGCCATTGCCACCCTGCTGGGTCTCACCCCTCTGCGCAAACTGTTCTCCAGATAAGAAAGGATATCAGAAAACAGATTAAATCTGGTCTCGCCACATCTTGAAAGGATATTGGCGCATGTGGGAATTATAAAAGCGTCTGTCGCCAGTCACTTCCCTGCCAATGAAGGCAGGCTTCTCAAATGGTTCGTCCTCTGAGGACAACTCCACCTCAGCCATCACAAGCCCTTCGTTGTCCCCATAGAATTCATCCACCTCAAAGACATGTCTGCCATCGGGCGACTTCACCAGATAGCGAGTCTTGTCGATGATGCCTGGTTCGCAGATGGACATCAGGTCACGTGCATCACTCAAGGAAATCTCCTGTTCGAATTCATATCGCCTCAAACCGGCCTTGTTGCTGGGGCCCTTTATGGTAAGATAACCCTTGTCGTCACGTATCCTCACGCGCACGGTACGCCCGTTGCCCGAAGCTATATATCCCTGACAGATACGCGCATGGGCATATGCCTGGTCGCGGAATTCCCCTACGACCAGAAACTTACGCTCTATCTCAAAATGCATTCTGCCGCTATTATTACAGAAGGACTGCAGCCACGAATACGAGCACAAACAACAGAATCAGTGCAGCCACCAGATAGGCCACCACCTTTTTTCCCTGTTCTCTGACATACGCCTCATGTCTGCTCTTCTGCAGTTTTCTCTTCTGACTCATATCTAATATGTTTATTCTAATGTTGAAATACCTTATCCATAATGGTGTCAGCGTATCAAGGTGCGATTTGGCCAGACATCTAATTGGTCTCTGCACCGAACTCCATCAGGTAAGCCTTGATGAAGGCATCTATCTTGCCATCCATCACACCACCCACATCACTGGTTTGGTAATTGGTGCGATGATCCTTCACACGACGGTCGTCAAAGACATAACTGCGTATTTGGCTTCCCCATTCTATCTTCTTCTTACCTGCCTCCACCTTGGCCTGTTCAGCCATTCTGTGCTGTAATTCCTTATCATACAGCATGGAACGAAGCAGACGCATGGCATTCTCCTTGTTCTTAGGCTGGTCACGCGTCTCGGTATTCTCGATGAGGATTTCCTCCTCCTCTCCTGTATAGGGATCCTTGTACTGGTAACGCAATCGTACTCCCGACTCCACCTTGTTCACATTCTGACCACCTGCGCCGCTGCTGCGGAAGGTGTCCCATGAGATACGTGCCGGCTCTATGTTCACCTCTATCGTGTCGTCCACAAGAGGCGTGACAAAGACACTGGCAAAGGAGGTCATGCGCTTTCCCTGTGCATTATACGGACTCACACGCACCAGGCGATGCACGCCATTCTCGCTCTTGAGAAAGCCATAGGCATATTCGCCCTGTATCTCCAGGGTACAGGTCTTGATGCCTGCATCATCTCCATCCAGGAGGTTGCTTACCACACATTTATATCCATTGTTCTCTGCCCAACGCATATACATGCGCATGAGCATCTGCGCCCAGTCCTGGGCCTCTGTACCGCCAGCTCCGGAATTTATCTTCAGTACTGCATCCATGGGATCTTCCTCCTGGCGCAACATGTTCTTCAGTTCGAGCGCTTCTATTGCCTCCACAGCCTTGGCATACATGCTGTCCACCTCGGCCTCGGTAACCAATTCCTCCTTATAGAAATCGAAGGCTGTCTCCAGTTCGTCGGCCATGGTGCGTACCTCTTCATAATCCTTTATCCACTTCTCCAATCCTTTGACAAGCTTCATCTGCGCTTCTGCTCGCTTCTGGTCATCCCAGAAGCCTGGCGCCTGGGTACGTAGCTGTTCCTCTTCATACTGCACCTTCTTGGCATCGATATCCAGGTAACGGTGCAGCTGCTCCGTTCTTTCCTTTACGTCTTTCAGTTGTTCTGCTGTAATCACTATTCTCTTATTCTTATTATTCCTTATACATATTATCTATTTGCGCCTTGTAGTTCTGGTAGATTACCGGGCGCTTCACCTTGAGCGTATTGGTCAGCTCGCCACGCTCCAGACTGAATGGCTCGGGGAGCAGGGTGATGCGCTTCACCTGTTCGTAATGAGCAAATTCCTGTTGCAAAGTATCTATGCGATACATGACAAACTCTACCACCTTGGGGTGAGCACACATTTCCTCACGGCTCTGGAATGTGAGACCATGTTCGGCACAGGACTGTTCCAAGAGGTCATACTGCGGTATGACCAGTGCCGACACGAACTTCTTCTGCTCGGCCACTATAACAATCTGGTCCACAAACCTGTCCACACAGAGCTTCGATTCGAGCATCTGCGGAGCGATAAACTTGCCGTTGCTGGTCTTGAAGAGATCCTTGATACGTTCAGTAAGGAAGAGCTCTTTACCTTTCATATAGCCAGCATCCCCCGTGTGGAACCATCCCTCCTCGTCGATAGCCAGGGCTGTCACCTCTGCCTTGCGGTAATATCCTTTTGTGATGGTATCACCCTTGAGCAGTATCTCATTGTTGTCACCGAATTTCAGTTGCACTCCGTTGAGCAGACGACCCACAGAGCCCACCGTAACGGGCTTGTCCCATCGGTCCAGAGTGACGGTGGCCGTGGTCTCTGTCATGCCATATCCTATCACCAACTGAATACCCGTGGAACGAATAAACTCCTCCACCTTTGGCGAGATGGCAGCTCCTGCCGTAGGAAAGAAATTATGACGCTCAAGTCCTAAGGTCTTCAGGAGAAGGGCAATGACGGTCTTCTCATAGAAAGCGTACTGCAGTCGGAGCCCTATGGGTGGAACCAGTCCGCGCAGTTTGTATTTCACATTATATGCATGCCCCACACGAAGAGCATCCTCCAGCATACGTCTCTGCACAGGACTGCTCTTGCTGAGACGGTCCATCACTCCAGCATATACCTTCTCCCAGAATCTGGGTACTACGCACATACATGTAGGGTGCACCTCTCTGAGACTCTGTAGCACATCCTGAGGTCTGAGATTGAGGGCTATCGTACAACCCTCTGCCAGACAGAGATATGTCCATCCACGCTCAAAGACATGAGTCAGCGGCAGGAAAGAGAGCGAAAGGTCCTTGTCGGAAAGTGGCACGGCTCCCACATGGGCACGGATGGCCGTCAAGTACATGCGGTGAGTAAGCATCACACCCTTGCTCAGGCCCGTAGTACCGCTTGTATAGAGAATATTGGCAAGGTCGTCCTGATCCAGCTCTGCCGTTCGGCGCCTGACGTCATCCCTGTGCTGCTCGCGCTCTCCCAGACTCAGGAACTCATCAAAATAAATGCTGACTTGATCCTGCGGGTTCTTCTTCACGCTGCGGTCAAAGATGATCAGCTTGCTCACCTCGGGATCTATCTTCAGCACACGATATGCCGTATCATACTGATATTGCTCTCCCACAAAGATGAAACGCACCTTGGCATCGCTCACCATATACTTCACCTGCATCTCACTGCTGGTGGCATAGAAAGGAATGGTAACCACGCGAGCCGCATATGCGCCAAAGTCCACATACAAGCATTCAGGCATATTCTGGGAAAAAACCACGATATTCTCCTGAACACCCACCCCCAACTCAAGCAAAGCATTGCTCACCTGCCTCACCCTCATCGAGAAGTCATTCCAGGAAACATCATTCCAGTGGCCCGACTCTTGGTCACGCCACATCAATGCCGTACGATTGCCATATCGCTTGGCCTGACTGTGTATCAGGGTAGATAGCGGACTCGGATTCTGCATAAGCTCACGTCGTTTCTTGCTTTCCCACAAAGTTAGTACAACAAGTTGAGATAAAGACCAAGCAAGTTTGACTTTTTTGATTTTTGTACGTAACTTTGCCTTATGGACATGACAACCAACCAGATGAACGCTGAAAAGCTGACACTCGAGGCAACTGCACTTTTAGAGCGCCTCATAAGCATCCCGCGCACAAGCCGAAACGAGAAAGAGGCCACCGATATGCTGTTCGATTGCATAAGCCACGACTATGGCATGCGGGTGGAACGGACAGGAAACAACCTGCTTTGCAGGACACCACATTTCTCAACATCACGCCCCACCATCCTTCTCAATGCTCATATAGACACTGTGAAACCAGTAAGCGCATGGCAGAGGAATCCCTACACGCCAACCAGAGAAGGCAATCGGCTATATGGAATAGGCAGCAACGACGACGGTGCCAGCCTGGTTTCTCTCCTGCAGACCTTCCGCACTCTGTACCACACACCTCTACCCTGCAACCTACTCTTCCTGGCCAGTGCCGAAGAGGAAGTGAGTGGGCACGAAGGAATCGAACAAATGATTCCTCTCCTACCCCACATTGACGTGGCTATAGTGGGCGAACCCACAGGTATGCAACCTGCCATTGCAGAAAAAGGACTGATGGTGCTTGACGTCACAGAGCACGGAAAAGCAGGACATGCGGCACGAGATGAAGGTGACAATGCTATTTACCATGCCCTCGATGACATGCAACGGATACGCAACAGAGAATGGGAAAAAGTTTCTCCACTCCTAGGGAAGGTGAAGACCACCATTACCATAGTCAATGCGGGCACGCAACACAACGTCATCCCTGACCAGTGCACCTTCACCATAGATGTGCGCAGCAACGAACTCTACTCCAATCAAGAACTGTTCCAACTCATTTCTAAAGAAATCCATGGAGAAGTAAAAGCTCGGTCCTTCCGTCTCAACTCCTCACACATCCCCACCCACCACCCTCTCGTACAATCACTCATTTCCATGGGGAAAGTGCCTTTTGGCTCTCCCACCCTGAGCGACCAGGCTCTCATGCCCTTCCCAAGTCTGAAGATGGGACCAGGAGAAAGTAGCCGAAGTCATACCGCCGATGAATATATAGAGATTACAGAAATAGCAGACGCCATCAGCACCTACACCAACCTACTACAGAACATCTCTCTATAGGATTATCCAAAATTGCCAGGGAGAAGAAAAGAAAGAAGCTTCCAGATTTGGTCCATTCACAAAAAGTACATACCTTTGCACCGTCTTAGAAGAAAAGGCGCCTAAAACGTCCCCTTCTGACAGACAAAAGACTGCTTACTTCACATACAAGTAAGAGGAGAGATGGTAGAGTGGTCGATTACACCGGTCTTGAAAACCGGCGTGCTGAGAGGCACCGGGGGTTCGAATCCCTCTCTCTCCGCTAAACCCGCTGATTACTTCAGCGGGTTCTTATTTTTATAAGAAGTTTTCCATCTCAATATCAGTCTGTTTTATTATATTTGCAAGGTGCTTACGCCGGGCTTGTTGTCAGCGTTTGAATGTGTCACCCTTGGGCGAGCGGCTTACTATCCAGCGCAAGGCGTTGATTATAAGCAGATTTTGCGTGGCATCGCTAAATTCGCGATCGCCGTGGCCGAAATTGAGATAGATCATGCGATAGTTGCGGTTGGTCCACACCACTGGCCATTCTCCGTGGCTCACTACGTCTTTTAGTCCTATCGGATAATTCTTTTGCGAAAGCGAGAGCAACACATCCACATTATCGCGCTTGTCGGCCGGCTCGTTCCACATATACCATTCGTTCTTGGGAGCCACGAAACTCACAGGTAGGTTCTTGGTTACAGGATGGTTAGTGAGATTCACATCGAGAAGTGCAGGCTGAGGTGGCCAGTTGTTGCACAAGAAAGTGCCGCATCCAAGAAATTGGTTGAACCAAGGCCATTTGGTGCTTGCATCATTGTATCCGGCAGCATGGAATCCCATCCAGCCGCCACCGTTTTCCATATATTTTTCAAACGCATCACGTTCGCCTTTAGAGCCTGGAATTGTGTTGATGGCTATCACCACATCGTAGGCGGCAAGTTTGTCATAGTCGTAGCCGGAAAAGCTGGTGGCAACATCAAGAATATAGCCGTTGCCCACAGTGAGATCCTTGAAGAAATCTACGGCTTGGTGTCCAAACTCCACATGGGCGGGTTCGGCAGTCTCACTATAGCAAAGCAAGGCTTTGAATCGAGGTGCTTTGGCGTAATTGCCCGGATAATCACTGTTTTGAGCCGAGAGAGAACTCACACCAAGGAGCAAGACCATTGCAACCATGGAGCGAAGGCATTTGAGTCTTTTCATTTCTTTATAATCTTAATTCCGTTTTACAAAATAATCCAAGAAAAATAAGATTTGGCTCCATACGAGACACGGAGAGCAAGTGTTGTAATGCAGACAAATAAATAGCGTGTACGCATAAGAAGCCTATCATTTAAATTAATCGTAAAATTACGTAAAATGTGTGGTGTGACCAATTCTACATGGCCCCACAAAGCTTATTCCGACGATTTTTCTACCCTTTTGACGATAAATCCACCCTCTCTACGCAGCTTCAAACCACATATCAAGATAACATTTCCTCTATTTTTGATTCTCACATAACCACTATCTACCACAAGATTATTATCTTTGCGTTTAAGACAACTTGGGTTTGGCATAAACTCAATTCTAATCTTTAGCAATCATGAAAGGTATGCTTGGCACAATGGTGTGGGACGACACAGGGGATAACGCCGGCATGACCCTTCACCAGGCCATAGCAAACAAACTATTTGTAGCATATAAAATACTCACTTGGATATGACTCTACGATACCTATTGACAACCATCCTGACATCCTCACTTTTGTTTTGCCACGCCGGCAGTAGCCAAGCTGCTCCCAAAACGGGGAAGAATGCCGAAAAGGTGGTGGTGGCCTATGTAACCTCGTGGTCGGATGTCACTCCCGACCCTAAGTTTATGACCCACATCAACTATGCATTCGGTGGAGTGAATAAGACATTTGATGGCGTTGATATATCCAACCCCGAGCGACAGAAAATGATAGCCGGACTCAAGAAACAGGCTCCGGAACTCAAAGTACTGCTCTCAATAGGCGGCTGGGGCAGCGGCCGATTCAGCGAGATGGCTGCCGACACACTCTTGCGTGCATCATTTGCCGCCGCCTGCCGACGGGTTGTTGACCTCTACAACCTCGATGGCATCGACATCGACTGGGAGTATCCTACAAGCAAGGCTGCCGGCATTTCAGCATCGCCCGACGACACCCGTAATTTCACTAAACTCATGCGCGACATACGCCAAGCCATCGGTGCCGACAAACTGCTCACGCTCGCCACTGTGCACAACGGCAGTTACATCGATTTTCATGGCATTTTGCCGTACATCGATTTTGTCAACATCATGACTTATGACATGGGCAACCCGCCTTATTTGCACTCGGCACTCTACGATTCGCCTAACACCAATGGCAATACCACCGAAGCCGGGGTGCGTGCCCACCTTGCTGCCGGCGTGCCTCCCTCGATGTTGGTGGTAGGTATGCCATTCTACGGTCGCGGCAAGGAACCGTTTCACACGTTTGCCGACTATGGCAAGATGAAGAGTCTCCCAGAAGGCTTCAGCGAAAAATGGGACGAAAAAGCACTGGTGCCATATATCACCGACGCCGAAGGAAAACTTGTGTTCGGCTTTGAAAATGCACGTTCACTCGAAATCAAATGCGATTATGTCATTGACAACGGTTTGCGCGGTGCTATGTACTGGGAATATGCGAGCGACGATGACAACAACACCCTTCGCTCGGCAGTGGCTGACCATATTTTAGGCAAAGCCGACAAGAAGCATGTGCTTGTGATAAGCGAAGGTGGAGGTCAGCACGGCGCATTCACCCAGGCTGCCATGCAATGGCTCATAGAACAAGGGAAGAAGAAGAACTTCGCCGTTAACGAAATACACCGAGCCGATGCTATAAGCGAGCGATTCCTTGCCGACTACGACCTTGTGATACAACTCGATTTCCCACCCTACACATGGCCTGAATATGCCGAAGCTGCTTTCATGCGCTATATAGAAGAAGGCAGCGGAGCATGGATTGGATTCCATCATGCCACACTTCTCGGTGAGTTCGACGGCTATCCTTTATGGCAATGGTTCAGCAACTTTATGGGTGGCATCACATTCAAAAACTATGTAGCCCAACTCGCCGATGGCACGGTGATGGTGGAAGATACCAAGCACCCCGTGATGAAAGGCGTAAGCCGCAAATTCGTTCTCCCAGATGATGAATGGTACACCTACAATCGTTCGCCTCGCGGCAATGTGCGAGTGCTCGCCTCGGTAGACGAAGCCAGTTACACACCCACCTCCGACGTGAAGATGGGTGACCATCCCGTAATCTGGACCAACGAATCCGTCAAAGCCAAGAATGTCTATTTCCAGTTTGGTCATAGCCCCCTTCTTCTTGAGAACAAGTGGTTCAAGCGACTGTTTTCTAACGCTATAGAATGGAGTCTTGACAGCAAACACACGAAGTAGCTTCACGATTTATCTGTTGGCATGTTTTTCTTGGTTATTTAACTCAAAAGTGCTAAATTTGCACCTTGGAGAGTGCATATTGCACTATAATCTGCACTTCCCATCGTGCATATTGATGTTAAGCTTGCACTTTTCAAGGTGCATATAAATACATTTCTACTATGGATTTGACATTGACTGAATTTATGAAGGAACAGCTGAACCTTGTTTCAACTTACTTCAAGCGTTATATGTACGACAAGCTGCCATGGGAGGCAAGACTTGTCGGTCTGATGGGACCTCGTGGTGTCGGAAAGTCCACGATGGTACTACAGCATATCAAGGAGCAAGCCGAAGACGTACAGAGCAAGAGCCTGTATGTTTCTGCTGACCACAGCTATTTTTCAACCCACACGCTCATCGACACTGCAGCCCAGTTTGTCCGTGAGGGTGGAGAATGGCTTTATATCGACGAGGTACACAAGTACGAGGGATGGTCGACAGAACTGAAGCAGATCTACGACTCCCATCCAAAGCTTCATGTGTTCTTCACAGGTTCCTCAGTTCTGGATATTCTGGAAGGTGAAGCCGACCTTAGCCGTCGCGTGCTTCTCAACAATATGCAGGGACTTTCGTTCCGTGAGTTCCTTGAACTGTTCCATGGCATAAAGACTCCAGTACGTACCTTGAAGGAAGTCCTGGAGGGCAAGGTACAGATAGAAGGTGTTGAACATCCTCTTCCTTTGTTCGAGCAGTATCTTCGTGAGGGATATTATCCTTTCTCACTTGAAGGCTACTTCCTGCAGCGTCTTCAGCAGGTGATCCGTCTGACTATGGAGGTTGACATACCGCAGTATGCCAACATGACCCCTGCAACAGGCAGAAAGCTTCGCCGTATGCTTGGCATCATCGCAAGCAATGTTCCATACAAGCCAGAGGCATCATCCCTTGCCAATGAGATAAAGGTAAGTCGCAATGATATTCCGAATTACCTGTTGTTTATGGAGAAAGCAGGAATAATCGGACAGCTCCGTGATTGCACAGGTGGTATGCGTGGTCTTGGCAAGACCGAGAAGGTATATCTCGACAATACCAACATAATATATACCATGACCAGTGAGAACGCAAACACAGGTAATGTCCGCGAGACATTCTTCTTCAATCAGACAAGACTCAACCTTGATGTGATCTCGTCCAAGGTGTCGGACTTCCAGATTGGTAAATATACTTTTGAGGTTGGTGGTAAGAAGAAAGGACTGAAACAGGTGCAGGGCGTAGAGAACGCTTACATCGTCCGTGATGATACGGAATATGCAAGCGGACAGTTCCTGCCTTTGTGGAGCTTTGGATTGTTGTATTAATACAGTACGTTCTTTTTCCAAACGGCTTGTATATGCAAATTGTCCGTGAGGGCTGTGGAACGAAGATTCAGGACGGTGAAACCCGTCAGGTGGCTACTCGTTTCACTGAGACAAACCTTAGCAACGGCAATGTTTTGTCAAACACTTCCGCTGAATTTGCTTATATAACAGAAATCTTCTTGGCAATGAAGAGCAATGGAACTATCGTCGCTCAGTTCCAGCCTGGCGGTGGTGCTTACGCTCCCATAGAAGAGGCATTGAAACACTTCGAGAAATGGCCCAAGGGCACTCGCATCCGACGAACTCGTTTTCCTTGGCACACTATGGGAAGGACATAACCATCCGGACTTCAAACTGGAGAAAGACGTTTCAGATAAATTGCTAACTTTACTAAGGGAATTATAGCTATGGCAAAGAATATAAAGATAATCGTGGGCGACATCACCACGCTGAAGGTGGATGCCATCGTAAATGCAGCCAACCAGTCTCTGCTTGGCGGTGGTGGCGTTGATGGAACCATCCATCGTGCAGCCGGGTCGGAACTTTTGAAGGAATGTATGACATTAGGCGGATGCAAAACCGGGCAGAGTAAGATAACAGGCGCATATCATTTGCCCTGCAAATATATCATTCACACGGTTGGCCCCATCTATCATGGCCGAGGAGATGAGCCGCAGCTACTCGAATCCTGCTATACGACTGCTCTGCAGATAGCCACAGAGAAAGGAATCAAAAGCATCGCTTTTCCCTGTATAAGCACTGGAGTCTATGGCTATCCTAAAGCCGAGGCTGCTCAGGTGGCGATGCAGGCCATAAGCGAGAGCGACTACGACGGAGAAGTCATCATCTGCTGTTTCTGCGAAGCAGATGCCAGCTATTATAATAATACACTACGTGTAAATATCTAGTTCGGAAACCTTAACCCGTTTTAACGGAAAATTTTCGTTTTGTTATTTGGAAGCCCATACCTTTGCAATCGTCTTTAACAAGACAGCTTCTTTCAAATTTGATAAAATTTTAGTCAAACCGTTTTTTACGAAATGAATAATATAAAAAAGCCTATTATCTGTACATCACCCTACTTGCGTACAACAAGTTATTGCAATGGAGTAGCAAAGGATTTGTTTGCGGCGCTTGACCGCCTTGGCATTCAACACATGGAACTGAGTAACACCATGGATATTTGGTGCCGGGATTATATGCCAGTTCTATTATTTGATGATGGCTATTATGCTACATACCAATACCAGCCTGATTATTTGTGGAACAAGAAGTGCAACCGCAAATATATAACGAATCAAACAAATGCATCAAAAGGCCTCGAAATAAATACCTCTCTAAGCATGGGACTCGTTTTTGACGGAGGAAACTATGTGAGGCATAATGATAAGAGAAAGAGTACCGTCTTCATGACCGATAAGATATTGATGGAGAATTCGTTTTGTCCATCACATGAGTTGATAGTAAAACTTCACTTATCCCTTGCTGCAGATATTGTCTTACTTCCATGGGATATGGACGAGCCCTATGGTCATGCCGATGGAATGGTTGCTCCTTTACCTGATGGCCGACTTCTCCTTAACAATTATTGCCAGACGGCAAAAGGGAAAAAGATAGACTACTACAAACGTTTATTAAAAATGCTTGATGGGCACTTCCCCTTTGTGGAACTGTCCTACGACTGCAAGCTCGAAGAAGATTCGTGGTGTTACCTGAATTTCCTGAAAGTTCCTGGAGCAGTTCTGCTTCCTTGTCTTTCAAGGGGAGCCAAGTGCGACAACGACCAAGCTGCTATTGAGAAGTTTCAGGAACTCTTTCCAGATGACGAAATCATTCCGATTTATGCCAAACCTCTCATCAAACGGGGTGGAGGTTTGCATTGTGTTACTTGGGAGTATTTCCCGTATAACAACAGATGTATGCCATAATAAAAAGTAGATTGCTTGTAGTAACGCAAACAATCTACTTTTATTTTAGAGTCTTACACGATGATAACTCCATTGCCTTGTACACTTCTTGTATTTCTTTCCTGAATATGAGAAGTAAAGAGTCTTTTCTGAATCAGACAGTTTCTTGTATTCATCGTTGCTTATTTCGTCTTTTATATATTTGTCGTTCTCTTTATGGTACGAAGCCACATTCTTGCGCTCTGTTGTAGTAACGCTATATTCACACCCTGATTGTTCCGAGACCCAACAGATGGATATGCCATCAAATACAGATAATCTCATAAGCATGTCCTCATAGATGTATGTTGAGCGAGCTTCTGATTTATCTTTCAGCCAAACTCCATCTTTGAGCGAATACACGTCATATTCCCTAATAAGAAAGGATGCACGGTATTCACCTTCCTTCTCAAAAGTCACATCAAGACCAGAAACGTGAAAGTTAAATGAACCTAAGGGATAATAATCAACTTGTTCCTTATTATTTAGGTTAGTATGGTACATAATTGGATCCAGCAATCCACCTTCTACTTCCTCGTGATAATAAAACTCAATAACAGTTGGGTAGATGCGCCGGCATCCATTTACCTCAAAACAGCCAGAATTGAATATCTTTGTTGCTACCTCTGAGAATTGTTTTGATAATACTTCTAGTTTCTCCGAATCCGACTTAATGTTTGTTACGCCTGTGAAACCAGCAAGTGCATCATGTAATGTATTATTAGCCATAGTTGTTTGATTTGGTTATTTCAAAAACATGTGGTTTGTTTATATTATTGTAACTATCATCAAGTATTGCTCCATTTGAGAAGACAATGCCTTCTTGTTTATCTGTGCCATAGGCATCGTGAGCATGACCAAACAGGTGATACTTTGGCTTAACCAGAAAAACCTGATTCCTTAACGGTGCATTGCCCCAATGGGTCCCTGACGATTCATCAAGGATCATTACAGGTGGCTCATGGGTCACAAGAACGTCTATTCCGTCTGGAATGAGTTCTTCCGAATGATTGTATGCCAACCCGAAGAATTTAATTCCCTCTATTTCACAACCTCTATCCTGGAGGAAGTGAATGTTGTCGGGAAGGTCTTCGATACTTTCTGCATCCCATAAGCAAAGGTCATGGTTGCCTGTGACGAATATCTTGTGTTTATAAGGAAGCCCTATAAACCAATTAAGGAAGTCGAGAGTTTCTTCCTCTGTGCCTTGTTCTGTGAAATCGCCACAATGGATGACAACATCTGCTTCTGGAAGGTTGGTCAATTCATCATGCCTATTGTGAGTATCTGATATTTGAAGTATTCTCATCTATTTCTCTATCACCTTGTTTGTCGTGCCATCGGAGTATAGAATAATATTCACTCCCTTTTGTGGACTATTCAGCTTATTTCCGTTGACATCATAACGAGCAACTTCTTTTCTGTTAGCCAATGATTTATCTGTCTTTACCATTTCTATAGCGTTGGTTTTGCTATCGTACTCATAAATGAAATAGTGGCAATATCCAGGTTCTACCTCCTCTGATGACAAGTCATATTCAGTAGTACTATATGTGTCGCAATCTTTAATGACACTCTTAGGGTACATACTATATGCTGTTACAATCACATAGGTTTTATCTTTAACATCTATTGCTTGACAAGATCCACTTGATATATAGTATGGTGGTTCTATTTTACACAAAATATTGCCATCCCAATCTACTATGTTGAATTCTGTCGTTAAAGCGGTATAATAATGACTGACATGGTTTAATTGACCAGCGATACCCGTATAGCTATCACTAAATGTGGAAACTGAGTGAGACCCTAGAAAAACCTGATCAACCTCCCTTAGATAATAAAGAGTATTTGCCTCTCCATTATAGAATTTGTTATAATTGTCAGTCCAAATGCTATAGTAATATTTTGCCGATTTTTTTGAATATTCAGTTTTCTCCCAAGCAGTGGTGGTAAATTTTTCTCTGTTGCTATCATATTGGTAGCTTCTGGTCAAGTAATAATAACCCGTATTAAGTTCCTCTTGCCCAGCATTGTGACTTTCCAGTATGTTCCAATTCTCGTCATACACATTGCTTATACCGTTGCCAAAGCCTAAGATTTTGCTCTGCCCATCAATTGATTGAAAATTGTAGTATGCTCTTTCTGTCTCAGGAACTATCGTCTTAAATACCTGATCAATGATTGATTGTGCATTTGCAATCGTAGAGCAAAAGAGAGCCAATAAAATAATTCTTGTCTTCATTTTCATTTTGTATTATATTTTAAACGATACGTTATAGAACATATAGTTCACGCACTCGCTCATCCAAATTATAGTTTTTGAACACGCCTTGATATGTTAGTATGTTCTTTCCAACCTTGAATGATTGTGGTTCTATTTCTATGAGTTCTAATGCATCAACAAGTTGCTTATGTATGTCTTCATAATCTCCGAAAAAGTCGTTCGGTATGTATGGACGGAAATCATACAATATTTCTCCAAGGTAAATCAGTTCACTCTTATCTTTGCAATTCTTCATACCCAAATAGTGTGAGATCATTTGTTTTATACCTTGCCAATAACGAGCGAGTCGTTTGTTGTTGGTCTGAACCAATGTTATTTTATCACATCCAATGATAATATCCAAATCCTCTATCTTGCCTTGCAGCTTAGAGTATATATTATTATAATCATCCGTATAGGAGAAGGATGTTTTTCCCCTCTGGTTGACATACTCAGAAAACTTGGATTCTAAATATAATGAAACAGACTTTCCTTCACATTCTCCTGTAAGCTTTACGTCAATATGCGATGAATAATTTTTACCGCTTATATTTTTCCCAATGGTGTTAGACACTTCAAATTCACTTGTTGTAAACTTACATGTCTTGCCTTCAATTTTTACAGAAAGAGGATTGTCATTACTCACATTGTAAAAACACAGTAATGCGAGGAGTGAAGATGAGTGAAAAACGTTGAGTTCTCTCCATTCCTGACCTGCGCCATTTATAGCTTGGTTAAACTTTTCTTCAAAAGATCTATTGGTGATTCCAAAGACTTCCTTTATTGCCTGAAGCAAACACTCCTTGTATTCTTCTGTGTTGGAAGGTTTCATTCCAACTTCAAAACAAAAAGAGTTTTCCGAAACCGAATTTCGGAAAGGAGTATTCACAATCCGACCTTCCTTCTTTAGTCTTTGAAATAGGTCGATCTGTTCAAAATAATTTGTATAGATAATATTTGCCATATCTTAAACATTACAATTCCGCATCTGCTTCCTTATGTATGCAGATAACTTCTTGGGGGTTAACTGTTCTGATTACTTTCTCAATTGTATGGCGGTCGGCATGAGCAGAGGTGTGAATGTCTACCACGTTGGGGAACATGTCACGGAACTCCTTGTACTTTGGGTCGGCCTTTACCTGCTCAGGATCCTTGTAGTACCCATCCCATGATGAATAGATGAGGAGTGGATCAGTATAGATAAAAGTCCTCGTGGCTTGCTAATATGATAATTATGTTATGATAATTGAATTTCTCTCTTAGTGATAAAACAATCTACATTGTCTCTTTGGATTATGCCACCAGAATAGTTTATGCCCAAAGAATCACAAAAAAGTTCCCATGCTTTTTCATTGGTCTTCAATTTCCTTGTTGATAAAATATCACTTTTGAATACCAGGAATACTACAGCAACTTTATTAATACCATAATTCTTCGCTTCTAAAATTGCGCCAGTTGTTGCAGAAAGTAGTTGATAATATAACTCATCTTTGTATTTTGGTGGATTTCCTTGGTAAAGATAGTCAAGAATACCATCCAAGCGAGTGTTCATGTTGGCTCCACCATCGCTATTTTTTTTTGCACTCGTAGCTCTTTTCTGTGAAAGCTTTCTATCAAAACTCTCGTCAGTCTTTGCTTCGATACTTACCGCAACTTCGGATTGAATGTTATACAACCATAAATCATGTTTGCGCTTTCCATACTGCGCCCATGGCAGACTTGTCTGTTTTTCTGGTATACCCCACATTTCAGAAGGTAGTGAGATATTCATGTCAGATAATACTTCATTGATTATCTCTGGCAACGTGCCAGTTTCAAATACACTCTTAGCTAACTCTTTTGCGCTTCTCTTGTCTACCCATTGATCACTATGCCCAAGGGGCGGACACAACTCTTTCCATTCATTTGTAGAATGTACTGTTTTACCACAATCTGATTTGATAATTAGTTCCATAATATTTGTTTTTATAATTCCGCATCTGCCTCCTTATGTATGCAGATAACTTCCTTAGGTTGAACGACTTTGATTACTTTCTCGATTGTATGGCGGTCGGCATGACCAGAGGTGTGAATGTCTACCACGTTGGGGAACATGTCACGGAACTCCTTGTACTTTGGGTCGGCCTTTACCTGCTCAGGATCCTTGTAGTACCCATCCCATGATGAATAGATGAGGAGTGTTTCTTCCTGGGGCAGCTTGTCAAGCAATCCCTTTACACGCGCCATCTGCGATGTGCCAACCACCATGGTCATGCCTGTCTGCTTTAGCTTCTTCAGCATACGGTCTTTATAGAACAACGGATGGAAAGAGAACAAGCCTTTTGACTGTTTTGATTCACGCTCAGTGAAGTATGCCATCGTTTTCTTCATAAACAAGGACCAGATATAAAGGGGCTTGTCTGCATGGATAGAAGCCTGTTTGATACTTGCCAGTCTTTCTATGTCTGTGGCAGATACAAGGACGAAGACGTACTTAAAGGCTTTCATCACATTCTGCATCTTGTACGACACAATTTGCTCATGGATGCACTTGTCGTCACGTTTCAGCATCGTTCCTTCGGTAATGAGCACATCGATGTCTGTTGCATATTTCTTCAGCGTAGGAATCAGCCCTTTACCCATATAGCCGTGCTCACGATAGTCGCCCATGTGCCAGATACGCTTGCCGTCAGCTTCGATGAGGAACATGTGGGAGTCATAGATGCTATGGCAGTTGAAGAAAGGTGTAACCTTGATGTCGCCTATGTTGATGCTCTGTGGAGCTTTGCGTGGCGGAGTACGCTGCCATACCTTAATCTTGTTGAGCAACTTGCACTTGTTGTCGGCATATATGAGTCTGTTCATTGCATCGCTATACTCCTGCGAACCGCATTCTTTTTCGAGGAGTTCATTGACTTTGAGGCCTGCACCCTCGTAAAGAACGTCATATTTTATCTCCAGAAATCCCTTTGTCCCTTCACTCATGTACTGAGGAACATCTTTAGGTATGTATTCCAGCAATCCAACGTGGTCTTCATGCCCATGGGTATAGAATACCGCTTCATGTTCTTTCTTGTTCTGAGCAAATATCTGAGTCACCAATGCTTCGTCTTCTTCGGGAGTCGTTGGCTCGCCATTGCCAGGCAAGTTCTGACCGAAGTCGATGAACACTCGGGAGGTTTCCGTAGAAATCTCTGTGATGCAGCCACCTATCTGCTCAAGTCCTCTATGTACTTTTATCTCCATCCTTATAAATCAGTTTGCATGCAAAAGCTTATATGCTTTCTATTCAGAATATCAATGAGACGTTCACGATGAATCCGTCTTCCAGTTGTTTCCTTTGTCCAGTTATCAAAGATAAACAAAAGAGGTTCAGGATTGATAGATGATGGGCGAACCTGTGGCACAGGTAACCCTAAATCAACCTTTATGTCATAAAGATTCTGGTAGTAGGCAAGAAGCTCATTGGAATACTTGTTGACGAAATCTCTGTAACGCGTCATCTGATCAATAATCTTAGGCGATTCATCTGTCTTGTGAAGCATTCGACCATCTGCAATACGCTTTAACTCCACAAAGGTGATGACTCCATTGTCACAACGAATAAGGTCAATCCGATTTTGCGAGGTGGCATCATTATATGCAAACTCCGAATCAAGATGGTTAGCACATGATTCTAATATCAATGAACCTTGTATAAACTTCTCAGACCATTTCTCCTTGTCAACAACACCGCTGATAGCATGTTTCTGAGAATAGCAGCTCTTAACTCTCTCAATAACTTTATCGCATTCAAGAATTTCTGAGTCTTTCTCTATCGGCTTATCAATAATGTCGCTGCATTCAATATATGCATTACCCTTTGAAGGAGCAGGACGGTCAAGGTATTTATGATGAGTAAAGACCTGAAGCTTCTTATGCTTGCTACAATAGTGTATGCGAGCAACACTTCCGCCCTCAAAATACACATTGACTTGGTTGTCCTTACGTATTTCAATGTAAAGGGAAGGATTATTCTTGAACCTTACCCACCAAGATGGATTCTTTTTCAGTTCCTGAAATATCGTGGCATCAGGATTAAGTGTATCAAATGATATTGCCATAACAAGTAAATTATTTGCTTTTCAGATCTAGAAGCTTTTTTATAGCCCTTTCTCTTATTTGTTTCACTCTTTCAGTTGTAAGATTCATGCTTTGACCTATTTCTTCAAGTGACTCTGGCGAGTCTACAAGACCGAACCATCTGGTAAGCATCTCTTTTTCACGTTCGTTGGACATTCTTGAAACCAATTCACGTTTCTCTTCCTTCGTGAGATCTGATAGATTCATACCATTCTTTGAAGTTTCAAGGAGTTCAAGAATGCTTGCCCTAATGAACCAAACTGCGTATGCAATGAATTTGAAGCCTCGCTGTGGGTCAAACCTTCGCACTGCAAGTTCAAGTCCTTTATTACCAGCCCCTATCAGTTCCTCCATTGATTTGCCTCTGTTCTGGTACTGTTTGGCTATACTTACCACGAAACGGAGGTTGCAGTCATATAAGTCCAGGATGGCTTCTTCGTCACCTTGCTTGATACGCTCCACAAGCTCATGTTCTTGCTCAACAGTGAGCAATGGATACACTGAAGCCTCTTTAATAAATGACTCTACTGGCTGACTAACGAAATTTGTGATGTTCCTGTTCATTGTACTATTGAAATTAGATGTCTCTATTATATATATACGAATGAAAGTATCACGATTCTATCAAAAATGGTGTTTCCTCTGCAAAAACGTCGCAGAAGAAGATGATTTTATCCTTTACTGCAGTCTATATAAACATGGAATATTTTCTTCTTTTGTTCTTCTGTCAATTGCAAATTATGGTATTCCTCGTTCCAAATCTTCTCCCAATCACTTGCATTTTCCACATTAAGCCTTGGCGTCTTTTTAAATCCATTGAGGAAACTTATATAACAGAGTTTTGCATCAATCCCATTCTCTTTGCAAAAATGCAAAAATGCCATTCTATTTGCAAGTTGATAACTGTTTGACTCGATCCATTTCTTAGCAAGATCCTTATTGCCGCATGTCATTTCAAAGGCGTTTATTATTTTTTTTCGGCTCTCAGTATTTTTTGCTCCGCAATTCTGGAACGCTTCATCAAGATGAGCCTTTGCTTCTACGAAATACCATGTATTGCCTACCTTGAAGATGCCATCCCAATTTTGAGAGTTTCCACTTTGGGGCCAAAACATTTCCCATGCCTCGCATATAGATTTATAACATGGAAGTACTTTAAAACACTCTACGCCCTTCAATTCTCCATCCATAGATAACCGATTTTCATCAACTGGATAATCAATCCACTCTATTTCTTCTTGAGTGTGTATTACATCTTTTATCTTCTGAAACAAGAACCTTCTATGATGTCCTAGATAACGTAACAACTGATATTCACTACCGTAACCTATTGCCATTTCTGCCATAATTCTCAATATCTATTTAATGTTGCACTTATTTCATTCTTAATCTCTTCACGATATTCCAATGGTTCTAACACCTCAACATTTGATCCCAGAGCCAGTATCTTTGACTTTAATTCTGGTGTCAAGCACACTCTATAGGAGAACTCTGCAAACTCACCGTACTTTGATGCGCCCTCACGCTGAGATTTATGGAGAGGTAGCATGCGCATGTATTCCGTCTGCACGCCATACACTCTTATTTTCAGATTAACGACAGGAAGTTCTTCATTCACATATATTCCCACAACATTGTCATAGTACTTTCGTGGGATGAAGTCCTTTGGAAATTCAAACTTGTTATTCGTTGTATGAAGGTCAAGAAATCTTTCCAATGCCAAATGCCTGATAGATTCCTTTTCTTTAATATAGCCAAGTACATACCATCTTCTATTGTACACCTTCATAGAATAAGGCTGCATCGTAAGTGTTTCTCGTTGTCCCTCATAACGTTGATAGTCAATTATAAGTTCTGTATTAGACCTCATAGATTCAACAACAGAGTCAAAGTAACCTGTACCATGCGGTATCTCTTCCAGCAAGATACGGTCACGCATCATGTTAAAAGTGGAGAAATCCTGCGGAACACTATACTTACGCAATAAAAGTTGGGCATAAGTATTCTGCATCAAGACCTCAGGATTCTTTATATAATATATGTACCCCCTGGATTTATCACATTCAATGACTACTCCAAACATTTCTTCGATACCTTTACGATGCTCGTGGAAGGTGCGAATGGGAAGTCCACCCATATAGGCATAGGGAGACCCCTCCCATATCCTAACAATATCCTCGAAGGTGAGAGGTATCTTTGACTGCCTGATGGTGTCAAGTAGCCAAATGTATCTGAGATAGGTTTTACTGATCATACATCAAGACGTTTCTGCAAATTTATCGAAAAATGGACAAAAAGCACAAAAAAAACGAGTTAATTCTGCGGAAATATCGCAGAGGGAGCGATATAATGACCGATTCTGAAAATTTCCAATCGTATTATATATTAGTAACATGCACAACAACTAATGACTATGGCAAAGAAAAAGAATCAGAAGAAAGCCGAGGCGCAGGCAAAGAAGAGTGCCGTTGAGAGTCTTCGTTTTCAAGCACATTGGGGACTGAAACAACGCGGATGCGAAGATGATATGTTTCACAAGCATGTAGATGCAGAGGTGGACATCATAGCTGAACTTGAACTTGCCCAGGATATGTTGGCCATCAAAGCGCTCGTTGATGATGTGAAACAGGCCTTTGGGGTGACTCCAACACCCGAGAAGGGTGATCTCACGAAAAGCCCTACAGTGGTTGCTCTGGGAATAGCATACGTGGAAGACATGAATAACATGGGCAATCCTCTCAGCTGGACTGAAATGAAGGAGCAAAGATTAGTGAAAATCTACTATCCAGAAGAATACCGCAACCAGATTATCACTTGGGCAAAGCAAAAAGGCTTCAATACATCAACCTATCTGGGCATGCCTATGATAAAATTCAGTCACATTTTTCTCGTCATGGATAGAACAAAGGGAGCATGAAACGTATGACTCAGGAAAAGGCAGAGCAGCTAATCAAACTGGCCTCTGCCTACATAGACTTCAGCCAAATGCCACTTGATGACGGCCCTACATATCGTATCTTTCAAGAAGCTGATACTGATGGGATATACATGATGGAGTCAGAATGGGACAAGTATGATCTTCTCCAGATTAGGCCAAGCAATTTGGATGAACTTGCTGCAACCGTGGCTTTCAGTCATAATCCGGACATCAATCCGTATATCTACACTTACATGAAGGTTCAGAAGGTTCAGCCATTTACCTATCCTCACTATACTGAACTGGAAAAGGTAAATTCCATACTTAGCGATACACATGGCATATTGCTGTGGCAGGAACAGAAGGAAGCCATTCTGGAATACTTCGGCTCCATGTCAGAACTTGAACGTGAGCAAAACAAGAATGCCATCAAGATAGTATTACGCGAAATAGAGTTACGAAAGCATTCATTGAGTAATGGAGCGTTTTTCAGGAACAGAGCTTTGTTATGTTATAAGCTGGCGTACATCAAAGTGCACCACAGAGAGCTATTTGACAAATTCACCGAATAGTACCTAAATGAATCTCAGACGCACGTACTTGCGGGGACGGTTGCACGTACTTGCGGGGACAGATGCACGTACTTGCGGGGACAGATGCTAAATGAAGGCTTTTCCCGCAAACGTTTGCAGGAACGGTTGCAAACGTTTGCGGGGGCGGTTGCAAACGTTTGCGTCCGAGAAGGGCAAAACTGGCATTGAAATCGTCAGTCCTGTTCTGGATAAGAGAAAAGGCGGCTTTGGGACCACAATGGTTTCCTTTGACTGGTGGAAGCTTCGCCCCTGTCATCTGGCGTACTGCCCTCCAGGCAGCAGTATCTGATTGAGGACTATCCTGGCACACCTCCTCCGTCGGTGTACCAGGTTACTCAAGGTACTGCCCTCCAGGCAGCGGAGTGATGGTGAAATACTTATGAGGGTGGCATCCTGAGGGGTAGTAAGCACTTAGCCCAGGGCAGAGCGAAGCGGCGCCCTGGGTGTTGGTATCCCATACGTGCGGCGCTCTACAGGAGCAGCCTGCATATTAGTTCCACCCCTTCTTCCGTTTTGCGTGAGCGTGCTTTGAGGTGAGTTGACGTATGAATTTCATCACCCTGCCCATATACTCCTGGTCCGACGAAGGTTGGGTGAAGTCCTTACAGATGAAATGCTCATCACCGTCGACGGTCATCGTATCGAGGTCGGCGGTGTATCTTGATGCCTCGGCAGTGAGCTTCTCAAAACATGAGTATGGCACCTGTGTGTCCTGACGACTGTGCATCATAAGCACTGGTCGGCCGCTGAGGCCACGCAGAGAATATATGGGGCTACATACAGAAGCGTCGGCACCGTATTTCTCCTTGATGACACTCCCTGTGACGCCATCCAGTTCGTCTGCCGGTATCATCGGCAAGAATGCCTCGCGACTCGCCTGCAGAAAGTCCTCCAGACTGGAAAAGGCAGACAGAGAAATAAGACCATCGATATCCTGGTTCTCCCCTATGGCGCGTATGGCCACGGCACCTCCCATCGACACGCCCATCACTATGATGGGGACTCCCTGATATCTGGCATTGCTTTTAATATAATCCGTAACAGCCTTCACGTCGGAAGTCTCCTCATAGGCGAGGCAGATACGGTTGCCGTCACTCTTGCCATGACCTCTGAGGTCGGGCATGATGGTAGCCACCTTGGCCTTATAAAACTCAGCGGCATGACCATAGAATGCCGTCACCGAGGGGTTCTCTATGCCGGAGAGACAAATCACCACGCCCTTGGGCCGTTTCGGACAAATCTCATAGGCGAATATGCCATATCCGTCAGCAGTCTTCAGACGCAGGGAGTCGGGAGCTGGCAGTCCGAAGTCCCTGGCATCGTAAATCTTGTTGTGGTCGACATGCTTGTCCACGAGATAATCAATGACCTGCCTCTCAGCTGCCATCCACACCTCCTTACCGCCATTGTTCTGTGCCTTAGCCTCAAAGGAAAACAACGAGCAGGCGACAAACGATACTGCAAATATTGCTCTTAATACTCTCATATATCCTCCCTATATTCTTACAAATGATGGATAATTCCGTTATATCACCACAGCCGTACCACTTGCCGTGACCATGAGCATGGACCCATTGGCACCCAGCGCCTCATAGTCGAGATCTACGCCCACTATAGCATTCGCCCCCATCGTCTGTGCACGCTCCTGCATCTCACTCATCGCTATGTCCTTAGCCTCGCGTAGCACGCTCTCATACGAGCTGCTTCTTCCGCCCACGATATCGCGGATACTGGCAAAAAAGTCCTTCACGAAGTTGGCACCGATGATGGTTTCACCTGTCACCAAACCTTTGTACTCTCTGATGGGATGCCCTTCGATGGTGGGAGTTGTGGTTACTATCATAATATAATATTATTAAGGTATTGATCACTTCATTCCTGTTTTTACGATTCCTCTGCGAAAGTACTGCATCCACGGCAGACAACCAAAGAAAGGGGAAAAAAGAATGAGTGAATTGACGATAAAAGTCCATACAAAGGAAGATTGCGGCCACATGCATCTCGTGATGCTGTAGCCGCAATCTGTATCATCCACGAGCATATCCACCTTCACCCGCAGGTGGATGCTCCGCGTCTCTTACCACTGGTCATCCCAGGCATCGTCTCCCTTCACAAACTGGTTGTCGTCATTATCGTTTGAGGGCATCCTGTCATGCGGATTTGAGAGAGCAATGGGTAATATGGTGTCCACCTTGTGGGCAACACATTCGGGATTGATATACGTCTTTTTCATAATTGCTGCTTGTTTTTAAAAATTGATTACTTAACCATGAGTTTCTTTCCGTTCACAATATAGAGGCCGCGCTGTGCCTTCTGTACGCGCTGACCGCTGAGGTTGTAGATGACGTCGGTATTGTTCTCTGCCTCCACGCCCTCTATAGCTGTAGGCGTGCCGTCCAGCAGGAAGCCCTTCACGCTTGCGGTATTGGGAACAGCCGGAACAGCCAGGTAGGCGGTACCAGCCTTCACTGTGAATACGCCGCCATTCTCTGCACCCCAGTAGAATCCAAGACCCGTCTTGGCTTCATAATTGTCATAAGCGAGCTTGTAGAATTTATAGCTGCCAGACATATCCTCGCTTGCAGGCATCAGGAGGTTGTTCTCAATGGCAGCAGCCTCATCGATATAGAAGTAGGGAGCAGTCCCCTTCTCACTCTTGAGGAGCACACCAGTATCGGCTGGAACCTGCTTGCTGGTCACCTCATTGAGTTGCAGAACACCATCCTCCACATTCACGGCATAGACAGTTGCATCCACAAACTCCACAGCCTTGTCGCTGCTGAAGGTAGCATAGTTGGCTGTGCCGTCTGTGGCGGGGAGAGAAGCACGTTCAGGAGCAGTATAAGAAACAAGGTAGTTCTCCTTATCAAACTCATAAGTAGTTCCGTACTTCTTGACATTACCATAGACAACAACAGATGCGCCTACCTCAATGTCTGTCTTAGCAGAAAAATCAGCGCCATCTAAGCCCTTGCCTGAATAGACTTCGAAGGCATCGTTATCCAGCCAATAGGTTATGGATTTATATGTAGAATTATAAGAATCCACCTTACTTACCACGCCCTTCACATAAACTTTCTCATCTGCAAGCTGTTCTGCAGAAGTAGTATCGATAAGTTCAATTGCCTGGGCTGTGGTGTAAGCTGTCTGTTGAGTGTTGGCAATGGAACGAAAAATAGTATAGGTTCGCTCAGCCACAGCGCTAAAGTTTCCGTCTTTATCCTTCACACAAGCCTTAACGGTGGTTGTTTTTTTAATCTGGATGGGGTCAGAATACTCAAAAGCCGTCTGAGATGTTGTAGGATCACTCTTGTCTGTAGTGTAAAGGATAGTGCCACCTTCAACTGTAGTCGTGAGTTCCAAGGTCTGCTCCTTCCAATATGTACCATCGGCGAGATTGAAGGCAGGAGTAGCAGGCTTCCCAGAATCTGAGATAGTATAAACAACCTGAACCTTATCAATGATGATACGTTTTGAAGTCGATGCTATTGTAAATGTATTCACACCATCAACCTTATATATAGAAAAATCTGTAGATGAAGCAAAAGCTTCTGCATTATATTCGGCAGTAGTTGTTGTTATTTTGGGGTTTGCAGCGTCCTTTTGAATGTCATTAGCATTGTACGTAAGTTTTATCTGGCCCCCATCATTATTCCAAACTGCTGCATATACCTTAACTATAATTTCTGAACCAGCAGGAATGTCAGACAACATCGTTGAATTCGAAATACTTCCTGTAGCCTTACCCGATCCAAGCTTAACGCCATTAGTAAATACAGTACCACTGCCACTTGCAGTCCACTCATAATCCCAATCTGTTTGATTTGCAATTGTCGACAAACTGCTTGAGCAATCATACGTGTTTTTTGCTGCTTGAGACGAATAAAAATTTTCGGTCAGAGTAACTTCTTCTCCCCAAGCATTCACTCCACCCATCAGGATGGTGAGCACAAGCAGGAGGCTTTTTAGAGTAAATTGTTTCATAATGAATTTGTTTTTATTGTTTTGTTATTAGTTTGTCTATGGTTTCTTTGTCCATTCGTCAATTTCCTCATCCGAATTTTGGTATAGGAAGACTGGAATTTCGGTATCAGCCTTACACTAAGTTGCAAAATTACACATTATTATATTATTACTGTCCGCTAAACCGTAAAGTAGTGAGTCCAACTCCTTGATATGCAGA
>SAMEA3663036__coassemble_201_pt1 | contig 29760 bp, 25 predicted proteins | sample SAMEA3663036__metabat2_high_PE_022 | metagenome-assembled genome bin SAMEA3663036 (sample SAMEA3663036) | pig gut metagenome | biome: pig gut; feature: pig-associated habitat; material: faeces | place: France | collected 2012
CCGCAAATATGAATACGCCACAGACAAGATTTATAACCTTGTCGGCAATGAAGGTAACAAATACTGAGCACACTGCTATAAATGGTAATCAATCGAAATGTCGGATGACCCAATCTTAATTTGGGTGGCGCATTGACGAAGTCAGGACGGGGATTCCCTGTTCTCCATGTGTATTATATGTAGCACATCTTCAAACTTTCCCTTTTCACTGCTTTGACAATTGAAGCATGCTTATTTTTTGAGGGCAGAAAACAGGCGATTTTCAGGATAACGTTTGTAACCCCGGTCGCAAACGTTTGAAACCGCGGTTGCAAACGTTTGCACCTGCCAACGCAAACGTTTGCGGAAAAAAGGGCATTCTTTAGGGATTCCCTGGAGGCATAGTAAACAGGAGGCGATTTTCATTAGAAATCTGCCCTTGATAAAGACTATATTCTCGGCTTTTTCCCTTCTGCATCCTCCTGACTTCGTCAATGCGCCACCCAAAACCACCCAACTATTATACATGACTCACTGATTTTCCACTCTGTGCTATGTAACGACGAACAAAATGATGAAGTCAGGAAATGATTCTGACAGCAATAGTTGAAGCCATTTATAATATTTCCAACGCTATTGCTGCGCACGCTTCCGCATCAGCCAAGGCATGATGGTGGTTCTGCATATAATGTCCGCAACGGGCAGCTGCCACATCGAGATTATTTGATTCTCCCGGCCAACGCTTACGTGAAGCGATACAAGTACAATGAAACTCATAATCGGGATAATCCATCTGATAAACACGGAAGACGGCCTTCAGACAACTCTCATCGAAGGCTTTGTTATGAGCCACCAAGGGTAGCCCCTCGATGAGAGGCTCTATCTGTTTCCATACCTCGGGAAAGACCGGGGCATCGTAAGTATCCTCTGCACAAAGACCATGCACCTGGCTGCACCAGTAGTTATAATATTCCGGTTCTGGCTTGATAAGGGAATAGAACCTATCCACTATCTCACCTCCACGCACGATCACTACACCAACGGAGCAAACCGATGAGCGCTCACTGTTGGCGGTCTCAAAATCTATGGCTGCGAAGTCCTGCATGACATATGTGTTGTTTGTTCGGCCTCTATCTCAAAGGTCACGTTGTATCCGCAGAGGGGACTTTCACGCAGAGAAAGCATGAAGCCCTGCATCAGGAGCATCTGGCGTGAGATAGAGAGACCGATGCCTGAGCCCTGTGGCTTGGTGGTGAAAAACGGAACGAAGATCTCCTGTGCCACATCGTAGGGAATGACATGACCATCATTACTGATCTGCAACTTACAGAAACATGCAGAGGAAGAAGCGGAGGAACGAGCCCACGAGAGGTGTCTGATGCCGATGGTTCCGGCCTCTGCCTCTATGGCATTCTTGACCATATTGATAAAGACCTGCATCAGGAGATGTTCATCGGCGTGGATAACGACATCGGAGGATATGTCTATATCCCAATGGATATGGGGATAGAGAGCCGAGAGGGAGGAAACAAATGCACGCAAAGGCATGTCCTTCATGACAGGTTCCTGCAGCTGGGTCAGTTTGCGATAACTGTCCACAAAGGCTGCAAGCCCTTTGCTTGTGTCATAGATAGCCTTGATTCCTTCTTCATAAGGTGTTCCCTTGATATCGGGATCGGTCAGATAGGACTGGCTGATACCACGTATGGGAGTGGTGGCATTCATGATTTCATGAGTAAGAACACGTGTGAGACGTTGCCAGGATTCCACTTCGCCACGCGCCACAAGTTTCTGGATATCACGTCCCATATCGTTGAGTGCCTCCTGCAAAGCCCGTTCACCGAACAACAATCCTTTGGTAGGCAGACGGAAAGAGAAATCCCGATGGCGTATGGCATCATGCATCAGTCTGGCGCGATCCCTAAGCAGACATTGGTGTCTGTAGATGATTAGGACAATCACACACACAAGGATGACAAGGACAACCACAGCTACTCTCATTGCTGATATTTCTTATATAACGTCTGACGCGTGATGCCCAGCAGTTCGGCAGCCTTGCTCATGTTGCCATGACAGCTGTCCACTACCCTTTTCACATGAGCCTTCTCCACTTCATCAAGCGAAGCCACCTGACGAGTCCTGTCAACAGCATCCTTGAGCACACGTATCAGATCGTCATTATCCCAAGGTTTAGTAACGAAGTCTGATGCTCCATTCTTCAGTCCTCTGACGGCAAGCTGCACATCTGCATAAGCGGTCACCAGCACCACGGGTACATGAGGATGCTTGCGATGGATGGCAGACAGCCATATCATCCCTTCCCGTCCCGAATTGACGCCCAAAGAGAAATTCATGTCCAGCAGAATCACATCCACACGCTCCTTCTGCATGGTGGCAAGGATAGCATCGGGATCAGAGAGGGTGATCACATGCTCAAACACATTACGCAGAGTAATCCTCACGGCTGTGAGAATGGCAGGATTGTCATCCACAACGAGTATGGTACCATAATTCAGATTCATGCTGTAAAGTTACACTTTTCCACGCGGCCAACCTCCAAAAAAAGATATATCAAGCGTAAGTGAACATAAAAGTGTATGATTTTCATACAAGAGTCTGTATGATTTCTACACAATCCGCCTCTGGGAGCAAGAAAAGCAGTAAGTAAACAAAGGACAAACGTATACCTTTGCAATAAAACGAGCGAAAAGCGATGAGAAGGAAGACCTGCATGATAATCATGCTCATGATGTACAAAATGATGGTTGTGGCACAGCCAGACACGCTGGTACTGTGCCTTCAGGATGCCATCCGTATGGCTCAAGAGCAGTCTCCCTCTGCTCAGAGTGCCCGCAATACATTTCTGGCTGCCCATTGGAACTACCGTTACTTCCGAGCCAACTATCGACCTTCGGTCACGCTCTCCTCCACTCCATATATAAATAAGGAGATGAACAGAATCACACAAGGAGATGGCACAGCGAAGTTTATCCAACAGGATCAGTTCGGAGCCGACCTGCAGTTACGCATCAACCAGAACGTCAGTTGGACAGGAGGAAGCCTGTTCCTGAAGAGTAGCCTTAGCCGCATAGATGAATTTCAGAAAGGGGTAACGGCCTACAGCAGCAAACCCTTGGTGATGGGATATGAACAGAATCTCTTTGGATATAACTCCCTGAAATGGAATCTGCGTATCGAACCCATCCGATACCGTGAAGCCAAGAAACAATATGCCGAGTCGCTGGAGATTGTTTCCGCCACAGCCTGCAATTATTTCTTCTCACTGGCCTCTGCACAGGCGGAACTGGAGATGGCCAGACAAAACCTTGCCTCTGCAGATACACTCTACAGCATGGCGCAGGGACGTTATAAGATAGGTACAATAACAGAGAATGAGATGCTTCAGTTGGAGATAAACCGGCTGAATGAAGAGACGAACGTGATGGATGCTGAAATCAGCCTCAGAGAGGTGGAAAGGAAAGTACGCTCCTTTCTGGGACTCGAAAGGACGATGACGATACGGATAGTGATGCCCGACAGCGTGCCGCTGTTTGAGGTTCCCCTGGCAAATGCCATGGAGCGTGCATTACAGAACAGCCCCGACCCCGAGTATTACCAGCGTATCATCAAGGAGAGCGAGAGCAACCTGTCCTATGCCAAGGCAAACAGAGGACTGCGTGCCGACCTGTATGTGCAGTTCGGACTGTCACAGACAGGACGTGACATAGGCAGTTCCTACAACCATCTCCTGCATCAGGAGTATGCCAGCGTTTCACTCTCCCTTCCTATCCTCGACTGGGGACGCGGAAAAGGAAAGGTGAAGGTGGCTAAGTCGCAACTGGCTCTCACCCGCACACAGGCAGAACAGGGGATGAACGACTTCAGTCAGAACGTGGAGAAACTGGTGATGCAGTTCAACATGCAGTCGCGCAAAGTGCATATTGCCGCCCTGACAGACAGGCGGGCAGAACAGCGACACTCCGTGGCACGCAGACTCTACATCATGGGACGCAGCAGTATTCTGGACCTCAACGCAGCTATAAGTGAGAAGAATACAGCTCGCAGAAACAGCATCTATGCGATGAGCACCTACTGGACTCTCTACTACACCCTGCGCAGCATGACCGCTTACGACTTTGAACACAACATACCCATTACAGAACAATTACCAATTGAATAAGCATATGGACATCAAACTCAAACCACGCCCCTGGTACGTAAAGTATCTGTATCATATCCTCTTCGGCCTTGCCTTTGTGGCCTTTGCCGTATATGTCATCACGCTGTCGCTCGGTCCTCGCCACCTGACAATTGACAAGGAGGAATATACCATTGCACAGGTTAAGGAATCTCCCTTCATGGAATACATAGACGTGGAGGGAGTGGTGCAACCCATACAGACCATCTGGGTGAATGCCATGGAGGAAGGATATGTGGAACGCATAGTGGCAGAGGAAGGGGCCATGTTGCACAAGGGAGATACTATCCTCGTGCTATCAAACCCCGAACTGTTCCGCATCATAGACGAAGAAGAGGCCGAATGGGAGAACCAGCAACGTAAGTACCGCGAGCAGGAGATAGAAATGGAACAACATTCACTCACCCTGCAACAGCAAGCCCTGGAAGCCGCTCACCAGATGACATCACTCGGGAATTCGCTTGAGCAAAGCAGGGAAGAATGCAGGATGGGAATCAAGAGCAAAGCCGAACTGGAGGTACAGGAAGAGAACTATGAGTATCAGCGAAAAAAGGCTGAACTGCAACTTCAGAACCTCAAGCACGATTCCGTATGCACACAACTGAAACAGGAAATGATAGAAGCCAATCGAAAGGCTTCTGCCAGAAAGTTTTCACGCTCGTCGGCTCGGACGGCCAACCTTATCGTACGCGCAACGGTTGACGGCCAACTCAGTTTCCTCAACGTCACTTTGGGACAGAAGATGATTGCGGGAGTGAATGTGGGTCAGATAAAGGTGCTCACGGAGTATAAGGTGAAAGCCTCACTCTCGGAATATTACATAGACCGCATCACCACAGGACTGCCTGCCAGCATCAAATATCAGGAGAAGAAATTCCCCATGTGCATCAGCAAGGTGGTACCGGAGGTGAAGGACCGCACCTTTGACTGTGACCTGGTCTTCTCGGCCGACAAGCCTTCCAACATACGACTGGGAAAGAGTTATCGCGTGCAGATAGAACTGGGCAAACCAGAGAGCATCCTGGTCATCCCACGTGGTGACTTCTTCCAGCATACAGGCGGACGATGGATTTACCGTCTCGCTCCCGACGGCAAGACTGCAAGAAAGGTAGAGATAGATATTGGCAGGCAAAACCCTCTGCAATATGAAATCCTCTCAGGTCTGAAGCCTGGAGACCGTGTTCTGGTGACGGGATATGATCATTTTGGAAATATTGAGGAACTGGTGATAAAATAAAATCACATATCATTTACGTTAATAAATTAATTAAGAGAGAAATGAAAATGACATTCCACAACCTGAAGGTGGCTGTTCGCAACCTGATGAAGTACAAACTGCAAACCGTCATCTCGGTGCTGAGCATAGCCATAGGCATCGTCACATTGGCCTTTGCACATGCGGCCATGTCGAGGCTGAAACTGCCCTGTATCTACAGCCAGCCTTATGCAGAACGAGCATACAACGTTAGTCTTAAGCCTCTGGAGGGCACAGGAAACAAGGTAGATTCCATGGGCAAGGATACGCCCTCACTTGGCTACACCATCGAAATCATACGGGCTCTAAAGAAAGATGGCGGACCAAAAAGCGTGGAACGCATGGCTATACCCAGCAGAGAAATGTACGGTGCACTCATGAAGTTTCACTTGTGCGACTCCACCACTCGTACTGTCATGATGAAAACTATCTTTATCGACCCAGACTATTTTAACTTGATAGGACTCCGCTCTGCCATTACGGGCAAGATCATCAAGAGGCTTGAGCCGGGCGAGGCCGTCATCAGCAAAGAGAGGGCTTCCTTCATATTTGGAAAGGCGAACCCGATAGGGGCGGTCTATGCGGAACCTTGCGGACTGAGTCCCCTGCCACTTACCATCGTGGATGTATACGAGGACCTATCAATCCTAGAGAGGCCCCTGAGCAACCAGAAGATGTACTACTCCCTTGGCGAGATAGAAGATGGATTGAAGGGACATCCATCCGAATATTATATTATCTCCAAGAATAATCTTATACTACTTAGGGAAGGCTGTTCGGAGCAGGAGTTGCTAGAAGAGCTAAATGCTCGTCTGAAGCCCTTCAGACTATCTGCGAAACTGGAAAAGATGACAGACAAAAACGAAGTAATACACCTCATAAAGATACGGACGAAACTCCACCTTGTTGGCGCACTCATACTGATTGCCGCCATCATCGGATTCCTGCGCATGCAGGTTCAGCTCTTCTGGATGCGTAGGCGTGAGGTGGCTCTGCGCATCACCCATGGTGCCAAACGCTGGCAGTTGTTCTGGCTTCTTTTCTCCGAAATCATACTGGTGGTAGGCATGGCGGTAGTAATGGCGATGCTGATTGGCAGTTGGGTGGAGACATTCCTCTACACACAGTTTGCCACCATCGCGGCTAATGAGGCAATATGCATCCGTGACATTCCACTCTACTGCCTGTACACAGGTGGGCTGTTGCTGCTCGTGTGCGGCCTGACAATATGGATAGCCCTGTCACGGATATGCAGGGCAGGCCAAGGGATGGCTGCCAACATGCGCGGCAGCCGCTCACACATGTTCCGCAACGTCATGCTGGGCATACAGATAGTCATCAGTACCATCCTGGTATGCAGTACGCTCACGATCAACAGGAAAACAGAACAGTTGTTCCAGATTTTCCATCTGCCCGACAACCTGGATTCCTTCAAGGAATGCATCCTGCTGGACTGTAGCCAAGGCACTCAAAGGAAATCCATAGATAAGGAGATAGAACTACTGCCCAGTTTGGAAAGGAAAATCACATATAAAGACTACTCAGCTGATATCCCTGAGATACAAGACAATCCCGAGATATTGACAGCATTCGGTGGAATAGGAAGCATGGACTTTATATGTGCAACCGACACATCCATAATTTCATTCTACCAACTGCAAGTGAACTGGCTTCACAAGCCTGCATACTCCGATGATGCATACCTGCTGCTCGACGAAGGTCTCTATCGGAAACTGCGTGGATTTGGCGTGGCATCAACAGATGTCCTGACCCAGAGATTAAATCCCCAGGGGAATCTGACGTTGCCCATAGCAGGAACGATACCCAGCATGCCCTATTACCAAAGAAATAAGTCCATAATGATACATCCCTCCATGGCAAAGTACGGTCCCATGTTTGTACTCCTCCCAAAGAAAGGCAAGTACCAGTCGCTCATGCGCGAGGCGGAGACCGCAATCCAGAACATTGACACATCGTCGGAAGAAATAAAGATGAGAAATTTCCATGAGTATCACGAAGACGTGACTCTTGTTGAGAGTATCCGTACCGCAAGTTGGATTCTGTGTGCCTGTAGTCTTATCATCTGTGCCATGGCCATCTACAGCACCATCGCCCTTGATACCCGTTCGCGCCGCAAGGAAGTAGCCATCCGCAAGGTCAACGGGGCCAAGAGCCGCAACATCTACAGCCTCTTCGGCAGTGTATATCTCCTGATAGTCCTGCTCTCGTTCGTCATCGCCATACCCGTGGCGGCATCGTTCCATAAAATGGTGTTCCCGGGAGACATGGATAGCCAACAGATGTTGGACTGGTTGGATGCCTCTCCCCTCATCCCCTGCCTTGCCGGTTCGCTCATCATCATGAGCATGGTAGCCACCATCGTCATCTGGAACATCCGCAGCATCATGCGCACCAACCCCTCAGAGATTATTGCGAAAGAATGACAAACTAAAAGAACTATACAGTTATGATTCAGTTACAGAACGTCAAGAAAGTTTTCCGAACAGAAGAAGTGGAGACATGGGCTCTGCGAGAAGTAAACCTGCACGTGCAGGAGGGCGAGTTTGTGGCCATCATGGGTCCATCGGGATGCGGAAAGTCTACTCTGCTGAACATCCTGGGACTCCTGGACAATCCCACAGAAGGCACTTACATGCTCAATGGAAAGGATGTGAGTAAGTTGCAGGAGAATGAGCGCACGGACCTGCGCAAGGGTGTCATAGGTTTCGTGTTCCAGAGCTTCAACCTCATCGACGAACTCAACGTCTATGAGAACATCGAACTGCCTCTGCTCTACATGGGCACACCTGCCAAGGAGCGCAAGCAACGCATAGAGGCTGTGATGGACCGCATGGCCATCTCACATCGACGCAAGCATTTCCCCTGCCAGTTATCGGGTGGACAGCAGCAACGGGTGGCCATAGCCCGTGCCGTACTTTCCAATCCCAAGATTATTCTGGCCGATGAGCCTACGGGTAACCTGGATTCAAAAAACGGAAAGGAAGTGATGACTCTGCTGAGCGAACTCCATAAGGAAGGTACCACCATCATCATGGTAACTCACTCACAGCATGACGCATCATATGCCGACCGCATCATCCGACTCTATGACGGAGAGATTGTGAATCAGGTGGAACTCTGATGTAAAGTAATTTATATACAGAAAACTTCCCCTTTATTGAAACCAACCCGAATCAGCCATCAGATTCCCCTAATGCCTCTAATGGAGAGGGGGCACTCTTTGCGGTCTGATGAACTGATTCGGGTTAAACGTTTGCGATGGTACTTGCAAACGTTTACGTCAGCCAATGCCAAGATAGGGTTGAAATCGTTCCCTACCAAGGCGAGGAAATACCTTTTGCAGTCCAGAGGCCGATTTGGCCTGATTTTTACCCTTTCATTATCATTTTTTCCTTAACTTTGCATTTTAATAATGTATCTATCATAAATAATATGGGATTTTTTAGCATCTTTTCCCGCGAGAAAAAGGAAACTCTGAATCAGGGGCTGGAGAAGACCAAGCAAAGTTTCTTCGGCAAGCTCTCACGTGCCTTGGTGGGCAAGTCGAGCGTGGATGATGAAGTATTGGACAATCTGGAAGAGATTCTGGTGACGAGCGATGTGGGCGTGGATACCACCCTGGAGATTATCCAGCGGATAGAGCAGCGTGTGGCTCGAGATAAATATGTGACCACTACGGAGCTCAACCATGTGTTGCGCGACGAAATAGTGGGTCTGCTCACCGAAAGCGGAGCACAGGACGAACAGGAGTTTGCCATCCCTTCAGGCAAGAAGCCCTACGTGGTGATGGTGGTGGGAGTGAACGGAGTGGGCAAGACCACCACGATAGGCAAACTGGCCTATCAGTTCAAGAAAGCAGGACTGAAGGTGTATCTGGGAGCTGCCGATACCTTCCGCGCTGCTGCCGTGGAGCAGTTGTGCATCTGGGGCGAACGTGTGGGTGTGCCTGTAATCAAGCAGAACATGGGCAGCGATCCTGCCAGCGTGGCATTTGACACTCTGGCAAGCGCCTTGGCCAACGATGCCGATGTGGTGCTGATAGATACTGCCGGCAGACTGCACAACAAGAAGGGACTCATGGACGAACTCTCCAAGATAAAGCGTGTGATGCAGAAGCAGATTCCCGATGCTCCACACGAAGTGTTGCTGGTACTGGATGGAAGCACCGGACAGAATGCCTTCGAACAGGCCCGACAGTTTACGGCTGCCACTGAAGTAACAGGAATGGCCATCACCAAACTGGACGGATCGGCCAAGGGCGGAGTGGTCATCGGTGTCAGTCATCAGTTCAAGATTCCCGTACGCTACATCGGACTGGGCGAGGGAATGGAAGACCTGCAGCCATTTGACAGAAAAGAGTTTGTAGACTCCCTGTTCAGCGAACAAGCATAGAGATGAGAAACAATACTATAGACATTATCACCCTGGGCTGCAGCAAGAATCTGGTGGACAGCGAGAAGCTCATCCGCCAGTTGGAGTTATGGGGATACCACGTGACACACGATGCAGAAAACCCGAAAGGGGAGATAGCCGTGGTGAACACCTGCGGATTCATAGGAGATGCCAAGGAAGAGAGTATCAACATGATACTGGAGATGGGAGAGCGCAAGCGCAAGGGACTCCTGAAGAAGCTTTACGTGATGGGCTGCCTCTCAGAGCGTTACCTGGCCGAACTGGAAGAGGAGTTGCCCGAAGTGGACCGTTTCTATGGCAAGTTTGACTGGACTCGTCTGCTCGCAGACCTGGGCAAGGAATATCACCCTGAATGTGCCAACGAGAGACACATCACCACTCCTGCCCACTACGCTTATCTCAAGATATCGGAAGGCTGCGACCGCCGATGCTCTTACTGTGCCATACCCATCATCACTGGAAAGCACACCAGCCGCCCCATGGAGGAAATCATTGCCGAAGTGCGCCATCTGGTGGCCCAGGGAGTAAAGGAATTCCAGGTCATCGCGCAGGAACTCACCTACTATGGTATGGACCTGTACCACGAGCGCAGGATAGCCCCACTGGTGGAAGCCATTGCCCAAGTGCCTGGAGTGGAATGGATAAGACTGCACTACGCCTACCCAACCGACTTCCCTATGGAACTGTTGCGCGTCATGCGGGAGCACCAGAACGTGTGCCGATATCTGGATATTGCCCTGCAGCATGTATCGGACAACGTGCTGACTGCCATGCGACGCAATATCACAGAGCAACAGACGTATGAACTGATAGAGAAGATTCGCTCTGAGGTGCCTGGCATACATCTGCGCACCACCCTCATGGTGGGACATCCGGGAGAGACAGAGGCAGACTTCCTCAATCTGATTCATTTCGTCAAGAAAGCACGCTTCGAACGCATGGGAGCCTTTGCCTACAGCGAGGAGGAAGGTACCTATGCTGCCGAACATTATAAGGACGAGATTCCCCAGGAGGTAAAGGAGGCACGCCTGAGCAAACTCATGCGCATCCAGCAGGAAATAAGTGCCGACATACAGGCAGAGAAAGTGGGACAGACATTGCGCGTAATCATCGACCGCCAAGAAGGAGAATACTATGTGGGACGCACAGAGTACGACTCGCCCGAAGTGGATCCCGAGGTTCTCATAAAATCAGATAAGGGACTCCGCCTCACCTGCGGCTCCTTCCAATGGGTGAAGATAGACAGTGCCGAGGAATTTGACCTATATGGTCACTGTGTGGAAGAGCCTGAGAAGGGAACAGAGCGAGAGTAACCGCACATTTTACACTCAACAAAAACAAAACTAATGAACAACAAGGAATTCATCAACGAACTGAGCACACAGACGGGTCTGAGTGCCAAGGACGCTGCCTCATATTCTGCACTTCTCGTGTCCAACCTGTCCCAACATCTGGCCGAAGAAGACAACGTAAACATCTCCGGCTTCGGACTGTTTGAGGTCAAGCGCAAAATGGAGCGCATCATCATCAACCCCGCAAGCAAACAGCGCATGCTGGTGCCCCCAAAAATCGTTGTGGGATTCAAGCCTGCACCCACACTCAAAGAACGCATTAACCAGAAAAGCACCAAGTAATGAAAGGGAACAAGATAAACTGGCAAGACATGGCTGCCGAATTGGCAGCAAGTGCAGGCATCCCACGCAAGGATGCTGAAGCATTTGTACGCACATTCTTTGACGTTCTGGGAAAAGGTGTCCTGGCCGACAAATCGGTGAAGGTGAAGGCTCTCGGCACCTTCAAACTGGTGGAGGTACAGGAAAGGGAAAGCGTGAACGTGAACACAGGAGAACGCATTACCATCTCGGGACACTCCAAGATAGGATTCCTCCCCGACAATGTCCTTAAGGAACTTGTCAACAAACCCTTTGCGGACTTCCAGACTGTCATTCTCAACGAAGGAACCACCCTGGAAGATATAGAAAAGATAAACAAGAAATATCCTGCGGAAGAAACGAATGAGGATAACTCCGACGAAGCATCCTTGGGAACAGCTGCATCAGAAGACCCCATCGGCCTGACGGAGGAGAGCACAAAGGAAGAGGGCATCACAGAAGAGCTCCCCGAAACAGAAGAGCTCCCCGAACCCATAGAGCCTGCAGAAACACAAGAGCCTGCAGAGACAGAAGAGCCTGCAGAGACAGAAGAACCTGCAGAGACAGAAGAACCTACAGAAACAGAAGAGGAGACAGAGGTAATCATACCTGCTGCTGCAACTCCATCGGCAGAAGAACCACAGGAGATGGATGAGATTGAAACCCAGGCCAGCTCAGAACCACAGGCATCAGAAGAGCAGGAGAAGCAAGAGCCTGCCCTACAGGTTGCCCCACTCAAACAAGAAACCACTACAGCACCTCAGATGGAAAGCAAGACACCCCACCACCGACACAACATCTGGCGCACACTCTTTCTCACCCTGGTGAGTGTGCTCTTCATGATTGCATGCTACATGGCCGGATACTTGAGACTCATAGACATGAGTTGGCTGTGCATTCCTCCCGCAGAAGAAGCCACAGAGACCTCCGAGCAGCCTGTCACCCCCAAGCAGGAAAATGTCAAGCAGAAGGCTACGGAGGTGCAGACAGAGAAAGTCACAGCGCAAGAGGAAAAGGCCGTGGCACAAGGGGAAAAGAAACCCGAAACACAGCCCCAACCTCAAGCAGACCGCACACTGACAGACAGAAATGCATATATGGAAGCATCAAAGCATTTTCCACAACTGGCAGGTGGGAAATTCCTCATCGTGGGCATACGCAAGACAAGAGCCATGAAACGTGGCGACAACCTATACCGAATGGCCAAGGAGGAATATGATGACAAGAGCATAGCCGAATACATCAAGGTTCTCAATCAGTTCCCCAATCCCGACAACATACCCATCGGATACGAAGTGAAACTTCCCGAACTCTATGAGATGGGCAAATGACGGACGCCCAAGCAATTAAACACATTTAACAAATAGCCACATGCGAAGCAACCATTTTTTACACTTCACATGTGGCTTATACGTGCTAAAAGCCGTATTTTTGCGTGCAATTAAAAAATAGAGAAACAACAAATATCACACTATGGCAGAATCAGTAGACATTCGTGCATTGAACGAACTGATAGAAAGACAAAGCCCCTTCGTGAAAAACCTGGAAACAGGTATGAATCGCGTTATCGTGGGACAGAAACACCTGGTAGAGTCACTCCTCATAGGATTGCTGAGCGACGGACATATCCTACTGGAAGGAGTACCCGGACTGGCAAAGACCAAAGCTATCAAAACGCTGGCACAGCTGGTGGAAGCAAAATTCAGCCGAATACAGTTCACACCCGACCTGTTGCCTGCCGACGTCATCGGCACCATGATTTACAGTCAGAAGGATGAGCGCTTCGTGGTGGAACGCGGTCCCATCTTTGCCAATTTCATCCTGGCAGATGAGATCAACCGAGCACCGGCAAAGGTTCAGAGTGCCCTGCTCGAGGCCATGCAGGAGAGACAGGTGACGATAGGAAAAGAGACATTCGCCCTGCCCAAGCCCTTCCTGGTGCTGGCCACACAAAACCCCATTGAGCAGGAAGGCACATACCCTCTGCCCGAAGCACAGGTGGACCGATTCATGCTGAAGGTAATCATCGACTACCCCAAGCAGGAAGAAGAGAAGCTCATCATTCGCCAGAACATCAGCGGAGAAAAGACAGAAGTGATGCCCGTGGTGACCACACAGGACGTGGAGAACGCACGTGAGGTGGTGAAAAACGTATATCTGGACGAGAAGATAGAACAATACATCTCCGACATCGTCTTCTGCACAAGATATCCCGAGAAATACGGGCTGAAGGACATTCAGGACTACATAGAGTTCGGCGGATCGCCTCGCGCCAGCATCAACCTGGCTCTGGCTGCCCGAGCATATGCCTTCCTCAAGCATCGCGGTTACGTGATTCCCGAGGACGTGCGTGCAGTGGCTCACGACGTATTGCGCCATCGCATAGGTCTCACTTATGAGGCCGAGGCCAACAACGTGACCTGCGAGGAACTGGTAAGCAAGATTGTCAACAAGGTGGAAGTACCCTGATAGGGAGCACCTGCATATACAGAATCTATAGACAAGTGCGATGGAGACATCAGAGATTCTAAAGCGCGTCAGACAGATTGAAATCAAGACCCGTGGCTTGAGCAACAACATCTTCGCAGGAGAATACCACTCGGCGTTCAAAGGACGCGGTATGGCATTCTCAGAGGTGAGAGAATACCAGTACGGAGATGACATACGCGATATAGAATGGAACGTGACCGCGCGCTTCAACAAACCCTACGTAAAGGTCTTTGAGGAAGAAAGGGAACTGACTGTCATGCTCATGGTGGATGTGAGCGGAAGCCTAAACTTCGGCACACAGAAGCAGATGAAGCGTGACATGCTCACGGAGATAGGTGCCACTCTGGCCTTCTCCGCCATCCAGAACAATGACAAGATAGGCGTCATCTTCTTCTCAGACAAAATCGAGAAATTCATCCCACCAAAGAAAGGCAGAAAGCATATTCTGTACATCATCAGGGAACTGCTGGACTTCCAGCCAGAGAGCCAGCGTACCGACATACGTGGAGCCATAGAGTACCTGACACGCGTCATCAAACGCAGATGTACGGCCTTCCTCTTGAGTGATTTTCTGGACAAGGGCGAATTCCGGCAAACCCTGACCATAGCCAACCGCAAGCATGACATAGTGGCCATACAGGTCTATGACCGCAGGTTGGCAGAATTGCCCGACGTAGGCTTGATGAAGATGAAGGACAATGAGACAGGACAGGAAATAATCGTGGATACAAGCAGCAAGCAAGTAAGACGCGAGCATGCCCTGTGGTGGAAGAATCAAAAGGAGAGACTGGCCGACACATTCAACCGCAGCAACGTGGATTCAGTAAGCGTCCGGACGGACGGGGATTACGTATCGGCACTCATGTCACTCTTTGCCAAACGAAACTGACGATGAACAGATATCTATCCTTAAGGAACAAGACATTATCGGCATTCATTCTCCTGTGTGCATGGCTCATGCCCATGAGCGCACAGGTAAAGGTCAGCGCCAAGATAGACTCTCTGGAACTGGCCATCGGAGAACAGACTGGCATCACGCTGGACGTAGCATGCAATAAGGGCCAGAAACTGCAGCTGCCACTGATGAAGGTGGGAGAGGAACTGGTGCCCAACGTGGAGATAATAGCAGTGGGCAGTCCTGACACGGCTCTGCTCAACGAAGGCAAGCGCATGGAAGTCACGCAGCAAATCACCGTGGCCGCCTGGGATTCGTCGTTGTATCGTCTTCCGCCATTCAAAATAACTGTAGATGGAACGGTGTATGAGACCAATAGCCTGGCTCTGAAGGTATATCCCGTGGAACCTCTGGACACCCTGCATCTCGACCAGTTCTTTCCGCCCTATGGATACATGGAGCCGGAGTTCAGTTGGGAAGACTGGCAAGGAGCCATCTGGAGTTCGTTCCTCTTTGTCATCTTGCTGATAGTAGCATATATATTATATGATCGCGCGCGTAAGGGCAAGCCCATCGTGCGTATCATACGCCGCAAGAAACGTCTGCCACCCCATCAGGTGGCCATCAGCGAAATCGAACGCATCAAGAGCGACCGCTCTCTGGCCGACGGCGACAGCAAGGAATACTATACCCTGCTTACCAATACCCTGCGCACCTATATCCAAAACAGATATGGATTCAGCGCCATGGAAATGACCTCGGCAGAAATCATCGACAGACTGATGCAGGAAAACGATGAGGAATCACTCCGCGAACTGAGAGACATCTTCAATACGGCCGATCTGGTGAAGTTTGCTAAACACACCACACTCATCAACGAGAATGATGCCAATCTGGTGGCTGCCGTGGAATATATCAATCAGACGAAACAAGAGGAAGACCCCAACGCAAAGCCCGAACCAGAAATCATCAAAGAGACGGACCAAAAACGTATGAACCAAGTACGTGGCATGCAGATTGCCGCTGCATTGTTGGTGATAGCATCTGTGGCCTTGATGGCATATGCTATATGGCGTGTGGCCAATCTGTTGTTGTAATTCCAAACAGGAGGTAGAAAAATGACATTTTCCAATTCCGAATATCTCTTTCTGCTATTACTGCTGATACCCTATCTGGCATGGTATCTGCTCTGGCATCTCAAGCAGGCACCCAGCATATCCGTCAGCACCATAGCACCTTTCATACACCGACATAAGTCCTTCAGGCAAAGACTCATCCACTTGCCGTTCGTGTGCAGGCTTGCATGCATAGCCCTGGCCATCATAGCCCTGGCACGTCCCCAGACAACGGACAACTGGAGCTCCAAGAACATCGAAGGCATCGATATCATGCTCTGCATGGACGTAAGTACGAGTATGCTGGCCGAGGACCTCAAGCCCAACCGAATAGAGGCGGCCAAGCAAGTGGCCATGGAGTTTATCAACGGAAGACCGAATGACAATATAGGACTCACGCTCTTTGCTGGCGAAGCCTATACCCAATGTCCCATGACCGTAGACCATGCCGTGCTGCTCAACCTGCTGAACGGGATGAGAGTGGACATGGCCGAACGCGGACTTATCTCTGACGGAACAGCCATAGGCATGGGTATTGCCAATGCTGTCACCCGCCTGAAAGACAGCAAAGCCAAGAGCAAGGTTATCATCCTGCTCACCGACGGCACAAACAACTGCGGACAGATAAGTCCCAATACAGCAGCAGACATTGCCAAGAGTTTTGGCATCAGAGTTTACACCATAGGAGTGGGAAGTAACGGAAGTGCACCATACCCCTTCAGAGTGGGCGGCCAGACCGTATACCAGAATATTCCCGTGGAGATAGACTCCAAGACGCTGACGGCCATAGCAGCAAAGACAGATGCCGAGTTTTACCGCGCAAACAATACAAGCAAACTGCGCGAGGTGTATAAGCAGATTGACACATTGGAAAAAACAAAGATGAACGTGAAGAAGTACTCCAAGCGTTACGAAGCATTCTTCCCCTTCATGCTGTTCTCTGTGATATTCCTCTTCATGGATATATTGCTGCGCAAGACGTTACTGAAACGAATTCCATAATCACCCGGAAGGAGAATTGAGTATGTTCAGATTTGAAAACCCACAATATCTATATCTCTTGGCAGGCATTATCATACTTGCCCTGATACATTATTATGCACTCTATTCCAGGAAGAAGAGCCTGATGAAATATGGCGACCTCAACCTGCTGAGAAATCTCTATGACGGTGTTTCCCGATGGCGACCCGAAGTGAAGTTCTGGCTATGCCAGTTGGCACTGGTCTCCTTTATCATTGCCTTGGCACGTCCACAGTTTGGAACACGCATGGAGAAGCAGGAACGTCAGGGTATAGAGGCACTCATCCTGCTGGACGTGAGCAATTCCATGATGGCAGAGGATGTCAAGCCCAACCGTCTGGAGAAAGCCAAGATGATGATAAGCAATATGGTGGACAACATGAAGGATGACAAGGTGGGCCTGATAGTATATGCAGGTCAAGCCTTCACCCAGCTGCCCATCACCAGCGACTACGTGAGCGCGAAGATGTTTCTGGAGACCATCTCTCCTGCCATGGTTTCAGTACAGGGCACAGACATAGCCGCGGCCATAGACCTGGGCATGAGGAGTTTCACCAATCAGGAAGGAGTCAGCAGAGCTCTCTTTGTGATTACGGATGGTGAAGACAACGAGGGAGGTGCCATAGAGGCTGCCAAGGAAGCAGCAAAGAAAGGCATACGGGTGTACATGCTTGGAATAGGTGACCCCAATGGTGCTCCTATTCCCATACAGGGAAGTGCCAACTATATCCTGGACGAGGAGGGAAACGTGGTGGTATCCAAACTGAATGAGGATATGTGCCGCGAAATAGCCAAGGCAGGAAACGGTTCATACATCTATGTGGACAACAGCAGTTCGGCACAATTGAAACTGACCGAGCAAATCAATCGGCTGGCCAAGACACGCATGGAGAGTATGATGTATAACGATTTTGACGAACAGTATCAGGGATTCGTACTCCTGGGACTCTTCTTCCTATTGCTGGATATCATGCTCATGGAAAGAGAAAACAAGCGCTTCAACTTCTCAAAAATCTTCAGTAGGAGGACTGCATCATGAGAAATATCATTACCATCATAGTCTGCCTGACGGCCTTGTCATTATCATCCTTTGCTCAGAACAGCAGAGACTACATCCGCAAGGGCAACCGTCTGATGCGAGACTCTGCCTATGCCAAGGCACAGGTTCAATATCAGAAAGCTGTGGAGGCAGACAATGCCGACTCACGGGCTCACTACAATCTGGGTAATGCCATGTCGCTCCAGTCGAAAGCAGAAGATGCCATGAAGGAGTATCAGACAGCTGTAAAACTGGAAAAGAACAAAAACAGACTGGCGCAGATGTACCACAACATGGGCGTAATCATGCAGTCGGCCAAGCAACCCGACAAGGCATTGGAGTTCTACAAACAGTCGCTACGCAACAATCCCCATTCCGAACAGACACGTTACAACTATGCCCTGTGCCTGCACCAACTGAAGAAAGGAGGACAGGACAACCAAGACCAGCAGCAGGACGAGAATGGGCAGGACGAGAAGAAGAAACAAGAGCAGCAGCAACAAAAAGACAAGCAGGACAAGAAGAACGACAAGAAAGACCAGCAGAAGCAACAGCCCGATCCTCAACAGATGAGTAAGGAGAATGCTGAACAGATGCTCAAGGCTGCCATGCAGGACGAGAAAGAGACACAGGAAAGGCTTCAGAAGGCTCAGCAGAAGCCCACTCAGAAACATCTTCAGAAACAATGGTGATACATAGAATATGAGAAAGTTTGTACTTACCTTCATCTATTTTGCAATGGCGGCTGCAGCAGCCCTTGCACAGGTGACGTTCAAGATAGAGGCACCACGTCAGGCAGAGGTTGGCCAACAGATACGAGTGAGGTATGTGGCCAACACCACCGATGTGGAAGACATCCAGGTGAATGACTTCAATGGTTTCAAGGTTGCTTACGGTCCCAGCACAAGCCGTAGCAGCAACTTCTCCATGATCAATGGAAAGACCACGCAAAGCAGTACGCTCACTTTCACTTACGTCCTCGTTGCCACACAGGAAGGTACACACAAATTGCCCGAAGCCACTATCACGGTAGATGGAAAGAGCATCAAGAGTAACTCTGCCAACATAGAAGTGCTTCCCGCATCCAACTCAGGCAATGGGAACAACCATAACGGTGGTCAAGGCGGACAGTCGGCACAGAGTGGACGTTCGGGAGGTGCCTCTTCGGGAACCAGCTCTCAGAACATCGGGGCAAAAGACCTTTACATGACCGTAACGGCCAACAAGACCAAGGTATATGAGCAGGAGGCCGTGTTGCTTACCTACAAACTTTACACCCTGGTGAACATACAACAGATAGCAGGAGAGATTCCGCAACTGGACGGATTCCACGTGCAAGAGTTGGATGCCAAACAGCAGATGTCGCTCAAATACGAGCGTGTCAACGGACGTAACTATGGCACAGCCATATGGCGACAGTATGTCCTCTTCCCCCAGAAATCGGGCAAGCTGAAAATTCCCAGTGTAACCTTCGACACACAGATCGAGGTCCAGAACACCAGCATGGACCCCTTTGATGTCTTCTTCGGAGGAGGTAGTCTCATGCAGGTGGTGAGAAAGTCCATTACAGCACCATCCTGCGAATTGGAAGTGATGCCACTTCCCTCGCCTAAGCCCAACAACTTTACAGGAGCTGTGGGACACTTCTCCATCTCAGGGAGTCTTACACCCGAGGAACTGAAGACAAATGATGCTGCCACACTTCGCCTGGTGGTGAGTGGTTATGGTAACATGAAACTGATGACGGCCCCCAAGGTAAAGTTCCCTCAAGATTTTGAAATCTATGATCCTAAGGAGACCGACAAGACCACCTACACATCCGTGGGTGCGAAGGGCAATAAGGTGTATGACTATGTGGCAGTACCCCGCCATGGAGGAACGTTCCATATCCCTGCCGTGGAATTCTGCTATTTTGACCTTGACAGCAAATCATACAAGACACTCACCACTGATTCCATGACCATCCAGGTGGCCAAGGGCAAAGGACATACTTCCAATGCGTCCGTTGAGCAAGAGGACCTGAAGGTCTTGGGCAATGACATCCGATATATCAAGATGGGTGGAATGAATGTGGAGAGAGGGAAAGGGCTCACCTTTGGCAGCCGTGCCTACTGGCTCGTCTACCCCGCCCTTCTCCTGATGGCTCTCTGCGCACTGGTATTAGGAAAGAGGATCTTACGGAATGGGAATTTACGTCAAAGAGCAAGCAAGGTTGCCTCAAAGAGACTGCGCAATGCAGCCAAACTGATGAAGCAAGGTCAGGACGATCTGTTCTACGAGGAAGTCATGCGTGCCCTGCTTGGCTATGCTGCAGACAAGCTGAACATCTCCATGAGTCAACTCACCAAGGACAATGTGGCCGAAGCAATGGCTGAGCATAAGGTACCCGATGAACTTATACAGAATTACACGGACATCATGGCCGAATGTGAGTTTGCACGTTTTGCACCTGGAGAACCTGCAGCCAAGATGGAGAAGATGTACTCTGATGCCTCTGAAACCATCAATAAGCTGGAAGCCTCTATCAAGAAGAACAAGTAGGAAAGAATGAGCATGAAAAGAATAGGTTTACTCTTAGTGGGACTGCTGATGCTACCCACCCTCTGCCAAGCTGGCAATAGCGATAATCTGGACAGCCTTAAGACACAGGCCGACAAGGCTTTTGCCGCAGAACAATATGAGCAAGCAGCAAAATTATACCACCAGATAGCAGACAGTGTGGCATCGGTGAATGTATACTATAATCTCGGATGTACATACTACCGAATGGACGATATGGCCCAGAGCGTATTATGGTTTGAGCGTGCTCTCAAGCTCAATCCGGCAGACGACGACATAGAGGCCAACCTCCAGTTGGCTCGTGAGAAGACCATTGACCGCATCACAGCCAAGCATGACTTTGTGGTTATCGACATCTTCCACCGCCTGACCAGTTTGCTCAGCCTCAGCCAATGGACCTGGACATGCATCACCCTGTTTGTTCTGTCCTTGCTGATGCTGATACTGTTCTTGGTTGCCGACCGCATCTCTCTGCGCAAATGCGGATTCTTTGCATCCATCTTCTTCCTGTTGCTCTGCATCCTGGGCAATGTGTGCGCTCTATACCAGCAACACGAGATGAGCCAGCATAATGCGGGCATCGTCATGTCTTCTGTGGTTACCGTCAAGAGCACTCCATCCGAGGGCGGCAATGATCTCTTCCTCCTGCATGAAGGCACACGGGTAGAGATACGCGACAACAGTCTGAAGGACTGGGCAGAGATAGAGATTGCTGACGGCAAGGTGGGCTGGATACAGAAGAAACACTTTGTCATTATCTGACACCCCCATTGCTCTGAGCCTATGCTGGACAAACTGATTGCCTTAGACCAGAACCTGTTGCTTGCCTGGAACGGAAGCGACTCACTCTTCATGGATGGCCTGATGTGGACACTCACTCAGACTCTCACATGGATTCCTCTGCTGACAGGTCTGGTTCTGGTGATATTCAAGAACCAGCGCCCGAGCAACTGTCTCACCATCATCCTGTGCGCCATACTGCTTGTAATCTTTACCGACCAGATTTCAAGCAGCCTATGCAAGCCTTATTTCCACAGATTCCGTCCCACCCATACACCAGGTATAGAAGATCTGGTGGATGTGGTCAACGGATATCGGGGAGGGATGTACGGATTCTTCTCCAGTCATGCTTCCAATAGCTTTGGAGCAGCCATGTTCTTCACCCTGATTTTCCGTCATGCCCCCACTGGTTTAATCCTCTTTTCCTGGGCAGCCTTGTCCAGCTATACACGCATATACTTAGGTGTCCATTATCCGCTTGATATCCTCTGCGGCTCCCTCTTCGGCATGCTCTCTGGCACGCTCTTCTGGTTTATCTGCAAACGAGCATGTGGCCATCAGTCATCACATTCCGATTACAGCACATCCCTCCGCACGAGTACAGGCTACTTGAAGTCGAGTTTCTCCACCTTTTTTCTTATGGCATCCATTTCGCTCATCTATGCACTCGTTCGTGCATGCATGGTGGCTTCTTGGCTGTAATTCCCATCCTTGGATGCCTATGAAAAGGAAAGTAATCTCATGGATTCCAGTTCTGGTACTGGCCCTCGTATGCCTCTCATGCACACATCATCAGGCCAGGGAAGAAGCTGCCTTCTACAATAGTCAGTCCTTCTATTGGCGATACCGCAACATTGACAGCAGTCTGGCATATGCCCGCCAGGCATTGCATTGCTCTCCGCAGAACACATCCGAGCGTGCCGAAGCCCATTGCAATCTGGCATACGTGGCTTATCAGCAAATGGCCTACAGTAAATCCACAAGTCTTCTCAACGAAGCCTACCACTGCACCAACGACCAGATATCGCTCCTCTGTGCTGATGTCCTGGCCATGAAAGTGGCTCAAAGGACAGGTGATGGATACAGTTTCTTCACACATCGCAATCATGCCCTCCGAAGGATTGCTCGCATTGAGGAGGAGAAGGAGAGCCTCCACAGTTCACAGAAGCAGAAGTTCCATTATGCACTGACAGAGCTCCACATCGTATCCTCCACCTATTACTATTACCTGGGGCAAGACTCTGCAGCACAAGCCGAGATACACACTATCGACTCGGAAGTGTCTCTGGAGCGCGACACCACCCAATGGATCTATTACCATTACATGCTCGGAAGCGGAGGCCTCATCACAGGAGCATCCGATGGCGTCACCATACAGGAATTTAATCATCTGCTCAGTGCATACACCATAGCTCAGAATACTGGATGTATCTATTTCCAGGCCAATTGTCTGCAGTCTCTGGCTACCATGATTGCCGATACTGCACAACTGCAAGTGATACAGTCTCGGGAGCAGGACAGTTACAGTTTCCTCGTATCACGATTCTCACCTCCTGATTCACTGCTCTCGTCTGCAGAACTCTCCTTGTTGATGGCCCATCAGGCACGCTCCCTCTTCAGCAGATACAAGGATCTGTATCAGACTGCCTGTGCCTATCGTACACTTGGGGAAATCTATTTCATACAGGAGAAGCCGAAGCTCGCCTTGTCACACTTCCAGACAGCACTCTCGATGGTAGAGGAACAAAGGTTTCGTGACTCCACCATAGTGGAGCCCTGGATGGCAGGCATACACGAGAAGCTGAGTATGGCCTACAGCGCACTCAACGACAAGGCAGCCTCTGACCTGCACAGGAATGCTTACCTGGACCTCCTGGACCAGTCCAGACAGAACCGTGAACTAGACACACGACGCGACATCCTCTCCGAGGAAGTGGATGCCATACATGAGAAGCTCCTGTTGCTCGGTATGCTCATCCTGTTGGTGAGCATCCTGTTTGCCGTCTATACAAGGAAGATTCAGAGACATACACAACAGGGCATACTGAGTCTGAGCAACATTCAGGATTCCCCAGAGTATCACCTGGCAGTCAGAGCCAAAGAGGAATGCCATGCCACATGGCAGGACCGACTGGAAGATTTGCGACAGGCATGTCAGGCCACTCAGTCACATGTGCAGGACCTGGTGCAAGGTAATCTGGAACGCAGAGCAAAGCTATCGCTCGTATATGCCATTGTACCCTATCTCGACCGCATGCGTGCCGAAGTCAAGCGTATGCAGAAAGAGGAGAAGGTGGATGCTGAGAGGCTTCGCTATGTGGGTGAACTGGCTGAGGAAATCATGCGTATCAACGAGTTGCTCACCGAATGGATTCAAGTACAGCGTGGCCAGTTGAGCTTGCATGTGAGCACATTCCCTCTGGACGATGTGTTCCACATCATTTCTCTGGGAAGCCACGCCTTTTCCCAAAAAGGCATCTCACTGGTGATAGAGCCCACCAACGAACGCGTGAAAGCCGACAAGGCACTTACCATGTTCATGATCAACACACTGACCGATAATGCCCGAAAGTTCACACCTCACGGAGGAACAGTCACATTACAGGCGTCTGCACATGACAGTTTTGTGGAGATAAGCATCCAGGACACGGGAGAAGGACTCTCGCCCGAAGATGTCTTCACCCTAAACCACAACAAGGTATACAACCCCAAGGAGATAGGAGTGAACAAGGAGGGAAAAGGCTTTGGCTTTGGAATCATGAACTGCCGGGGCATCATAGAGAAGTACAGGAAGACCTCCTCCTTCTTCCAAGTATGCGCATTCGGTGTGGAGAGCACACAGGGACAGGGAAGCAGGTTCTGGTTCCGGCTGCCTCGCGTCCTCAGCCTTTGCTTCATGATAGTATCTGCATCACTCTGTGCGAATGCCCACCAGACCAGTTCGTCACAACTCTTCGATTCTGTGTACATGGCAAATATACAGGGACATTATGACCAGGCTTACCAACTGGGAGAGAAGGCTGTGGAAGAAATGGGAACGGACATAGATACCGCCCTGCTGATTTCTCTCCGAAACGAACTGGCCATCTCTGCACTGGCCCTACAGAGATGGGATGACTACCGATGGCAAAATGACGAATGCGTTCGGCTGCACAGACTCTACAGTCAGGACTCATCGCTGGCAGCCTATTGCAAACAGATGGAGAAAATCAGTTTCGATACCAACGTGCTCTATGTACTTGTCTCCATCTTTTCGCTCATGGCCCTACTCCTCTTTTATCACCTGTTCCTGCGGGATCGCCTGCGGAACCGCAAGCATGTGGAACTGGCGAGCAAGATTCTTCTTCAGGGACATCAAACCCTCACAGATTATTTCCGCCGAATTACCCCTGAACCCATCACAGACTATCAGGACCATCTGACCACACTCCACCCGCATCCATCCTCGGAGACCAAGTCTCCAGAACGTGAGCTGGCAAAGTTCAAAGCACTGCGTGAGGAACTTGTAACACTTATTCCCAAGGGAAGCCCTCTCTGCCAACCCATGGATGAACTCTATGAGGAAACCCTCTCCTGGGTGGAAGAGACCAGGATACTGCAGAGTCAGGATGCCGAACTGGAGGAACAGTTGGAAAAACATCAGTTCGAGGAGAACCGTCTGTATGTGATGAATCAGATTCTGGACAATGCCCTGAGTACCATCAAGCACGAAACCATGTATTATCCGGCACGTACACGCCAGATGGTGATGGCCATGAGTGAAAACAAAGATGAGGGGCAAGAGATAGAGGAACTCTCTGACCTGCTGGAATCCTACAGACAGATATATATGTTGCTCTACGAACAAGCTTCACATCAGAGCGAGCAACGCCCTCCCATGCGTAAGCACTTGCCCCTGCAACCCCTTCTGACCCAACTGGTCCAGCGCATGGCTCGCCTCCGACTGCCAGAAGGACAGACAAGAACAGAATTTGTGGCCGAAGAGACTCCTCTGGCGGTAGTGGGTGACGAAGTTCTGATACGCACCCTGCTCACCTCACTGGCTACTCCCCTGGCAGGCTGCTGTAGCAGGGTGAACATCATGGCCAGAGAACAGGAGGGTCGCATCCATCTGGTATGGTCCTGCACAGGGGTTCTTCCCTCCAACGTACATACCGACTTACTCTTTACACCAGCATCACGGTGTTTCCCCTTCCTGGTAGCCCGACAGGCCGTGCGCGAATACGATGCCGCCTTTGGCCATCCCGGACTCAGGCTCACGGCAGAGGCTCAGGCAGAAGGATTCAGCATTCTATGCACGATGATGGCAGGAAAGTGTTAACTTTGCATCAGAAACCGAAAACATACCTTATAACAAGAGACAATGGACGCATTCAAAGTGATTATTGTGGAGGATGTAAAACTTGAGCTCAAAGGCACAGAGCAGATCTTCCATTCCGAGATACCCGAGGCAGAGATTATTGGCACCGCAGCCACGGAAGCTGAATTCTGGAAACTCATGCGTGGTGAGGTTCCTCATCTGGTGCTGCTTGACCTCGGTCTCGGAGGGTCCACCACAGTAGGAGTGGATATATGTCGACAACTGAAGAGCCGCTATCCCTCAGTGCGTGTCCTTGTCTTCACAGGCGAAGTGCTCAACGAGCGCCTCTGGGTGGAAGTTCTCTCGGCAGGAGCCGATGGTATCATCCTCAAGACAGGCAATCTGCTTGAACGTGACGATGTGATGCTGGTCATGCACGGGCGCAAGTATGTCTTCAACGAACCTTTTCTGGAGAAGGTCATCTCCCGCTTCCAGAAGATGGTGTGTACAGAGTCGGCCCAAGCCGATGCCATGCTCCAATATGACATAGATGAATATGACGAGCGATTCCTGCGCCACCTGGCCCTGGGATATACCAAAGAGATGATCTCCTCGCTCAGACAGATGCCCTTTGGCACCAAGAGTCTGGAAAAGAGACAAGCCGACCTCATAAGCCGTCTTTTCCCACCACAGGAGCGCAACGGAGTGAATGCAGTTCGACTGGCAGTACGTGCCATCCAATTACACATTCTCGATGTGGACCACCTGATAGCAGATGAAGACTAAGCAGGCACATCTCCTACTCTGGATGATTACCATCCTGACGGGATTGGCAGTATGCATTCTGCCAGTCTCGTGGATGCTGTCGGCCTTCGGCTATCCCTGTCGGTCACTCATTTCCGATGAAGGATTGAGATGGCTTTGCCTGCATATCACCAGTCTGATAGCCTCACCGCTGACAGCTTATGCTCTGCTTTATGCATCGGCAGCAGGCGCTCTGGAAATATGTATCAGGATACACAGGAGAAGTCCTCACACCACCATCCTGTGGACTGCCGTCCTGGTGACCCTGGCACTTCTGAGCATGCCCATACTGGCCTCCATCCTGCCCGACAGTCCTCTACGGTCCATCACGGGAGGCATATTCCCCTCACCTCTCATGCACGGACTCCCTGTCATCATAGCCACGGTAATCCTGGTGGGAGCCATGCTCTACGCATACCTCAGTCTCCACCTCACATCGCCTGGCAGATTCTGTCAAATGCTCACATGGGGCATACGCCGATACGCCATCTGGATAGTGGTGGCCATGCAGCTTTCCTTCATCCACGGCACACTGCTCTATGTCCTCCCCTGACCCTCTCCCATCCTTATCCCTCACAGAAAATAATTATCAAGATTCACCCTTTCAGTACATCTGTCTCACCTATGGACCCCTCATATCTCCTCCAACTGAATCCTCAGCAACGCGAAGCAGTATGCAATAATGATGCTCCCTCACTCGTGATAGCGGGAGCAGGCAGTGGCAAAACACGAGTTCTGACCACCAAGATTGCCTATCTGATGGATGTCGTGGGCATCAGGCCAGAGAATATCATGGCACTTACCTTCACCAACAAAGCTGCCATGGAGATGAAGCAGCGCATAGCCTCCATGGTGGGAGCTCAGTCGGCCATGCGTATCACTATGGGCACCTTCCATAGCGTCTTTGCTCGTATTCTGCGCAGGGAATATAGCCATATCGGCTTTTCCTCCAATTTCACCATCTATGACACCGATGACAGCAAAGCGCTCATCAAGGACATCCTCAAAGCCAAGCAACTCGATGAGAAGAAACAGTATAAACCCGCATCAGTACTCTCACGCATCAGCCTGGCAAAGAACCAACTGATAGTCCCCGAGAAATATCCGCTCTCATACGCTCATGCCGACCAGGCATGCAGCATGGGTGCCATATCAGATATATATAAGGAGTATCAGGAGAGGCTCCGAAAGGCCAATGCCATGGACTTCGACGACCTCCTGCTGCAAACGTGGCTGCTCTTCCACGACCATCCTCAGGTGAGCGAGCAGTATCAGGACTTCTATCATTACATCCTGGTGGACGAGTATCAGGACACCAACTATGCGCAGCATCAGATAGTATTGCAGCTCACACGGAAGAGACAGAACATATGCGTGGTGGGCGACGACGCACAAAGTATATACAGCTTCCGTGGAGCAGAAATCAGCAACATACTTCATTTCCAGGAAGCATACCAGGGCTCCCGACTCTTCAAGCTGGAGCAGAACTATCGTTCCACCCAGACCATCGTTGATGCCGCCAACAGTCTCATAAGGCACAACAGCAACCAGATTCCCAAGCAGATATTCAGTCGCAATCAGACAGGCTGTCCCATTGAGGTGTTTCACACCTACAGCGATGTGGACGAAGCATCCACCATCGCCAGATATCTCAGCAACCTGCACATACGGGAGCACATGCCCTACAGCGATATGGCCATCCTATACCGTACCAACCCCCAGAGCCGAAGTTTGGAAGAGGAATTCCGACGCCGGGGAATCCCCTACCGCATCTATGGCGGTATGTCCTTCTATCAGAGAAAGGAAATCAAGGATGCCATAGCTTATCTGCGCCTATGCGTGAATCCTCACGACGAGACCGCTCTGCATCGCATCATCAACTATCCCACCCGTGGAATAGGCAACACCACGATAGACCGTGTATGGCAAGCCGCATCCACACACAACGTAAGTCCATGGCAAGTGGTAGAACAGGCATCGGCTTACGGCTTTTCATCGGCATCAGCCAAAAGGCTGACAGCATTTGCTACGCTCATCCAGACGTTCAGGCAGGAGATGAGCGAGGGAATGGATGTGGCCACGCTCATGCTCAGGATACTCTCCCAAAGTGGCTTCCAGGCTGATATCTTCCGAGGTTCTACTCCAGAGGATCTCACACGACAGCAGAACCTGCAAGAGCTCACCGACTCCATCAACACCTTTGTGCAGGAGCGTCAGGAGCAAGGACTGCCATCGGGAGCCTCCGACTACCTGCAGGAGGTAAGTCTGCTCACCGACCAGGATGACGACAAAACGGAGGCAGATTCGGACCGCATAACACTCATGACCGTACATGCCTCCAAGGGACTTGAATTCAAGACCGTATGTGTGGCTGGACTGGAAGAGAATCTCTTCCCCAATCAGATGGATGCCGACAACCCCAGCAGACTAGAGGAGGAACGCAGACTCTTCTACGTGGCCATGACACGAGCAGGAGAGCACCTTATCCTCACTTGCGCCCGCAGCCGCATGCGCTACGGGCATGTGGAGTTCTCGGACCCCTGCAGATTCCTGGATGAGATAAATCCTTCCTATCTGCATATCAATGGGAGAATGGGTGGAGGCAGAAGCCTCTCACCTTCCACCTCCTCCATCAGGAGAAGCAATCCTCTGGGCCGCACGTCGGCAACCACCGGTAACTTCAGTTCCCAACCCAGGATGACTGCATCCCCTACAGAAGGGACAGCCAACAGGAGTTTGTCCGCACGCAAACTGACTCCCACACGCCATTTCACATCCTCCTTCACCTCCTCCCAACCCCTCTCTCCATCTGTGGGCAACAAAGAAAAAGTGTCCTCCATACAACCTGGACAGAAGATAGTTCATGAGAGATTTGGGCCAGGCATAGTAGAAAAAGTGGAAGGTACAGGGATGGACGCCCGTGCAACGGTATCCTTTGAGTCAGCGGGAAAGAAACAGCTCCTGCTACGCTTTGCACGCTTCACTGTCCTCTAACAAATGCATCTCACCTGAAATCCCCTAATCGGTCATTAGCATTATGAAAATGGCTGACGGGCATGGTTCAAAGTGCAAATGCTGCACCTTGGATTGCATATACCCAGCCACCAGAGAGCCATTTCTTCCGCTGAGCCGTCTTATCCCACAAACGTTTGCAGGGACGGTTGCAAACGTTTGCAGAGAAAGACGCAGTGCACTGCAAGGGCGGATGCAGTGCACTGCGGGAGCGGTTGCAGTGCACTG